>Ga0207082_1001_pt1 | contig 96097 bp, 57 predicted proteins | sample Alteio_BWMinHeat_56_FD_153588 | JGI IMG/M metagenome (GOLD analysis project Ga0207082, IMG submission 153588) | Enriched cells from forest soil in Barre Woods Harvard Forest LTER site, Petersham, Massachusetts, United States -... | ecosystem: Environmental > Terrestrial > Soil > Temperate forest >...
TACTTTATACATTCACACTATCATTTTAGCATTCAAAAAAAAGAGCTTTCTTTTCACTACTGCAAAAGCCCAGACCCCGGATAAACACCCCGGCAAGCGCAGTTTTCTTTACAATGACAGAGGCGTGGTGTTTTCCGGGGCGACAGATACCTGCGCCTTAGTAAAAAGATGTATGCATCGGATAGATGCGACGGGTTATCCGAACATTTACAGTTTTATATAAGCATTCGGTAGTAGAAAAAATATTTTACTCTTCCTACCATCGAATGCTTACAGTTTTATAGCAATGAAATGGACTCATTTCTGTAACTCCATCAAGAGCTAACTTGATTATCGAGACTTACTTTGCTCCATTTCACTTTTTCTTATCTCCATCATTTTGTCAAGTGCACCATACCGACAATCAGAACACAGACGATCAATATATAACTCCCCATTCAAATGACCCACTTCATGCTGTATAAGCCTAGCCAAGAAACCCTTAGCTATACCTGTTACCTTGTTTCCTTCGGGTGTGTAAGCTTCATATTTAATGGTTTTATAACGATAAACCTCTCCCATTTTATTAGAGACCGAATAACATCCTTCCCAGTCTTTGTTTGTATCATCATTATCTAACGGAGTATAAGAAGGATTGATCCAAACCGTCGGCGGCAAAATATCGTAAACATCTTTGCGAATTTTTTTAGCTTCTGCTGGAATCTGGATAATAATAATTCGTGCTGATAATCCTACTTGGGGTGCAGCTAACCCTGCTGGTTTCCCTAAAGGGCTTTTTAGTGCATAAAAAAATTCGCGTAAATCCTGGATGAATTGTTGTGTTGTAGAATTTATAGGAAATTTGATTTCCTTCGCTCGTGTTCTCAGTACATCGTGATGTGGCATTTCAATTGTCACAAGTTCCATAGGTTTTCTCTTATGAGTAGTAGCAATGTTTTGTATGGGTAAATAATTTGAGGTTTTGTAATGATGAGCAAAATGGGTATGGCACGCTGTAAGGCATAGCATACTAAGTAAAATTGATAGTTGTAGTTTTTTCATCCGAATAACCTTGTGTTATAGCGATTTAAAAAATTACATTCATATTGTAAGTGGTATTCCAAAAATTTGTCACGGGAATCTTAGATAGGGTGCATTACGAGTTTTTTGCAGCACCGAACAAGAGTCATTTTCCTTCACAATTAAACGCAAAACACACTCTTTCTTGATTGAGTTTTGCTCTTGCAGACCTGTCCGCTCGTTAATTGTTTCACAAAAATGGTCCTTGTTCTGTGCTGCAAAAAACTCGTAATGCACCCCCCTTAGATATTATTACAGGGTTACTGATGGCAATTTGTTTGACACGGATTCTTCGCAGACCACCTTAACTTCAGCTTTATGAGTGGAAAAAATGCTATTCCTCACTAAATTACAAGCATATTTAGTTACCTGACTACCCACTAAGCTGGTACTTATTCCTACTGCCATAGTGAAAGATGTCTTCGCAAGGTCAGCCTGGCTAGTTAGCATTCCAACCGTTAATACTGCTCCTGCCGTAAGGTAGCTTGCTTTTACTTTATTCATTCCAACATATTCAGTTAAAAAATAGTTTGCTATGGGTGTAGTGATGGTTGTGCCTAAAGATGCACCTATCCCAATCAATGCTAATCCACGGATAATTTGATTTATCCAATAAATTTGTTCTGGTTGGTAATGATGTGCCTTAAGGTAGTCTGTTACCACTTCACTTGATGTAGTTAATAAAAATGAAGAAAGAAGGCCTTGTTTTCCTGCTTCTTTTAGTATTTGATATAGATCGGGCGGTATAATATTTGATAAATAACTATCGCTAAGTTCATCTACTGATGTGTATTCTAAGGTTGAATTGTTAAAGATTATTTTGCGATTAATATTTTTATCGGGTGTATCAAACGATTGCTGTCCAAACAAATCATGAGATGTGGATATCGTTTCTGTTGGCGGCAAGCTTGATGATATCGGTACCGATTGATGGTTGCTTATAGAACATTGATCTGCTGTACAAAAGCCACCACTGCCTACGGGGTCCATTACAACAGGAGTAGCAGTAGGCGTCACTAAAGTAAGTATCTGATTGCCTTGTTGCTTCTTTTTGCTTTTCATTTTTTCTGAGTTCTGGGTATTAATTTGTTGTTTTCTAAACATGATGTACTCCCAATACAAAATATGCTTTAAATATGTACATATGATGAATTTTTATAGTATATTAATATACATAACTTACTAAATTGATTATTAAATATCAAATATAATGACTAATGTCAAGGTTGTTTCGAATTAATGAGTTAGGCGTATCAGTCGTGAATGCTCATTCTATTACTGAAAAATACACAGTTCTCTAATGGGTCTCGGAGACTTAACTATAATGTATAGTTACTTTCAAGATAGCCAACCATCAATAGCTTTGGACAAACATTCAAAAAATTGATGTATTAAAAAATAAAATTTTGTAAGCATTCACGGGTAGGATGAAATGAACTATCCGAGTTAGAATTTCGCAATAAGTTTAAAACCACGCATCTTAAAACTGGGTGTAGAATTAATGCTTTTTATCTCATTTTCATTTTTTGTTGAGTATGCCTCTTTGTTTTTGTTGGCTGTTCCGTATAGGCTAGAGTACTTGCTTAGTTTTTCTTCTGTTAATGTAAGATTTAGATTTTTAGCCTTATATAAAATTAAATCGATTAAATCCCTTTTGGATTCAACTTTTTCTAAAAATTTATGAGTATTAGCAAAATTCGCCCATACAGTTGTGTTGATTTCGATATTTGACTTATCCAGCTGATTACATATAGCGGTAACATTATGTTGTAAATGAGAAAGTAGTGGTTTAGTGAGTTTATTAGAATTTGATAATTCTGCAATGATAGTATCAATGGAATCGATTTTAGCTCCAACCAGTGTGGTTGCCCAAGATAAAATCATTGCTAAATTTTTTGCATCTCGGATATCAAGTATGATTGTCAATTCCTTGGTAATCCAAACAGTACTGGTAATTTCAACCATCATGCCATTGGGCAAGGAGGAAGAACCCGCTGCTGTTCTGATGGGTGTTCCAATAAATTTTCCGAAAACATCTCTGAGCAGTTGCGATGCTCCGTTGGCTACTTCGGGAAGGGCTTTGAAATCCGGATTACAATTTATATCTACACGCATCGCTATCGATTTGACGTGATCAAGGTTGCCATCACATACAGTTGCTAGGTTGTTTAGAAAATTGAGGCAAGCACCTCTTGCTGCTAATTGGCCTTCTGTCAGTGTTTTTTCACCATGATTGGTTCCTAGGCGCCCATTGATTGCCTTTCCTTCGTGATCACGTGATCCAAAACCTGAAAAATAAAGGGTACCTTTATCGCGTTGATAATATCCATATAATCCTACAGGTGCTGCTTGATTACCTGTAATTTCAATTTTGTTTTCTAGCTTATCTTCTAGTTCTGCTGCGTTATTATGAATGTTGATACGATTAAGGGCAGATCCATTTTTCAATTCTATTCTCTGCATAAGTTGAATCCTTTTAAACTGCTATAAGTAGGTAGAATAGTAGGTGCTTTATAACATGCTTGAATGGGTTGTACAACATAGAAAGCTATTGTATAAATGGCCATAATCGATTTGTATTCATGTAGAATATAGTATAGAAAAATAGTCGCTTTACTTCAAATATTAATAAATATCTTCATGGACAATTTTTTCATCATACTCCTCTTACTACAATAAAAAATAATATTTCAATAGAGAATTATGAGCTAGAGTTAAATCGATATTTGTCTTATACATATGATCATTTAGGTGGGAAGACATTAATAAAATGGTTTGATAGGTAAGAGCAGTCTATCTTGGTTTACACTATCATGCTATACCGTTAGAGGATTCCTAGTGATTATCCCATCATTTTTCTACGACAATGATTTTGATCATCATTTGCAATTAAATTGTAACCGTTCACGGGGTAGAGAAATCATTGTATTTTTTGCTTATTTAACCGCCAAATACGGCCATCGTGACCGGATTTGACTTTCGCAAACATCCTGTTTGCTCATTAAATAAACAAAAAATACAATGATTTCTCTACCCCGTGAACGGTTACATTAAATTCATATCTACCTACAATGGTTTTTTTCAACTACATAAAATGGAGATTTTACATGCGAGTGAAAAATAGATTAAAGCTGAGTATGTTGGTCATGTTGGGGTTCTTGACTGCAAATGTTATGGCGGGTAATACGCCTCACACTTGGCATACTGTTAGTTCAAACAGTGGTACATGGGATGCTAAATTACAAATGATCAACGAAGGTGGTAGTTTCGTCACTCGAGATGGATCGTCGCTCAGCTCTTTCACTATTGGACCTGGTTATTCTCAAGATTATGGATTTATTTATGATCCCGGTTCAGATTTTAATATTGCTTATACATTAACATTAACCGAACAAGGAACGTCGCCTCAATTTACATCGAAGGCTTGCGTATATGTGATAACAGCGAATGGTCCCGCTCAACCAGATATCCGACCATCTAGCTATCAGGGCGCTGAATGTAATTGGCTAATTGTTCCCGGTGTAGGTGAAAATTTCACTGTATCATAATAGGTAGTGTAATCTGTATTGATGCAATATTTACGAGTGTTTTTCCGGTAAAATTTGAAGTGCTTAAAGCAAGAGCTTAATGCTTTGTCACATTTATAACCTGATAGGAATGTACATAGCCATCAAAATTCAAAGTAAGCAATGCTTACAATTCAAAGGTGGCTATGTCATCCTGTTGTATCTTATAGCGGTTTAAAAAAATACGGTCATATTGAATTTTAGCTATATGAGTTTCAGGGAGGCAACATGTATTTTATTATTTTCGACCGCAAAATACGTTTCCATTCCGGATTTTGCTCAATCAGACTCCTGTCTGATTGTCTCAAATAATAAAATACATGTTGCCTCCCTGAAACTCATATAGCTAAAATTCAATATGACCGTATTTTTTTAAACCGCTATCATACTTATCAGTAATGACACGTCAGTAATAACATGATCGCATGCACTCGTTAAGCGTGTGCTCTTTATCGATGCAAAAATCAACGCACGCAGTGTCGACTTGATAGTCATTGTCGAATGAATTAAAATTATAATAATAGTGATGGGGCTTGCAATAATATTGACATGGATGGCCATTATAATGACGATAACAACACCATTTTGTAAACATGGCATAGGTAAGGTTTGGCGATGTGCAAAAAAAGATAGCTAAAGTCATTAGTAAGATAAATCTATATTTCATTATTTTATTTTCTTTAGATGTCATAGGCTACTACTTATTCTACGCTAAAATTATTTTACGGGTTCAAACTCATCACTCATATCGCCTGACAAGTTAGGTTCGTTTGACTAAATCCAGTTTCATTACCGGTGCATCAGAAGTGGCAACAATACTGCCGTACTGAGAAATCCATTTAAGTGGATTGATTATATCATAATTGATTGTATCATAACCGTTTCGCGCACTACCACGCGGAGATATAATACTATAAAAACCTCCACGCTGAATAGTTACTTTCTGGTCCAGATACCTTGTATTTACCTATAAACTACTGTAAATTTTTGCAAGGAAAATACTAATAATAGGATAAAACCAATGCAAAATCGATTTAACCCTAATCTATATCAACCTCTTATTCTAGAAGAGCACAAAGAATCCTTGCAAAAAAGTGAAGAAATTGTATTAAACAAAATAATTCAGGAGGAAGAAACTCAGTATATGGAAAACGAAATGCGTAAGATCATTGTTGAAAACGCTAAGGAATTTGAATCTGCTCAAATAGAAGAGGAAAAGGAAAGAGAAGAAGCTAACATAGCGATAAAAGATGCTGAAAAAGATGGTTATGAAATTGATTTAACTATGGGGGAGTCATTTGATTATTTTTTAGATGATGATCCCGCCTCTTCTGTGGCTAATGAATCTTCTGAAGAGAATGCGGAAGATAATAATGATGATGAAATGCAAGAAGAGTCGCATCAAGAAATGAAACCACTCTTACCTCCAGTGCTATTACCTTCTACAGATTGTACAGCAGCAGCATTATTAGTTAAATTTCAGCAACGAAGTAATATCTTAAAGGTCAGCCATGAGGACGAAAAATTTAATTCACCCCAAGCTGATCAAACAGAAGCTCAAAAAAATCAGTCACGGTTTATGAATTTGTCATCTTAAGGTATTCAAGAAAAGGTAAGTGTTCATGGGGTAGGGTGAAGTATTCATTTTTATGAATAATTAACGAGCAGGCAAGAGCCTGCGAGAGCAAAACCGGATCAAGGATGAGCGTGTTTTGCGGTTAATTAAGAAGAAAAATGAATACTTCACCCTACCCCATGAACACTTACAAGAAAGATAGAGGGCTTGCGTGTGAACCGGGGTGTCATGAAAAACCCCTACAAGGAGGTAATGCAATCCTAGCATAATTTCACCCACTCATGCTCTAGAAGATTCAAATTATTTTCTAGTGATTTGTCATCAGCTGTTGCACTTACCAACTCTAATTTCGTATTGCAATTAATAGGTCGTGAGAACAAATGATATTTTATCAATAAGTCTATACTACGTGATTGGCGGTTTGCATTATTCATGATAAATGTATTCACCTCTTTTTCTATGGCTTTAACTTGGGTGCTTTTATCTATAGTGGCATTCTCTAAATGGTTTTTTAAATTAAACACAAAAGATTGTGATTGAAAGGATTTGATATGGCCTGCTTTCGAATACTCATTCACTACGCATTGGGTAGAGATGAGTTGCAGGTTTATTTTTTTATCTGCAATGTTGTCAACGCCCATTCTTTCATCAATGGTTATTTCGGTACCCTGAAAAACGTAATTTAAAATTTTATGGATTACTTCAAGAGGAAGGTTTATATGTTGACGTGAAGCTTGGATATAAAATATAGCGTGCCACTCTATTTGTTGAAAAAAATGATTTAAATACAAGCTATACCCTTTATGAAATTCGTCCTTAAGATTTTTATGGGTTGCGTAGCCAGCAAAATCATAACTTTGCTTATCTTTTAGATTGGGGTTAGCGTGAAAGTGTAGCAACAATGCAATCATTTCAGGATCTTTATTATCTAGAGCCAGATGCAAGGGTATATATGTCGTATAGTTAATTGTAACACTATTAGTCGATGCATTTGCTTTAAGAAGCGCCAATGCGAGTTTATGCTGTTTATGTTGAATTGCAGTAATCAACGCATTATTGTAACTTTCTATAGTTTCAACATCAGCGTTTTTACTTTCAGCAATAGCTAATGCACAACTCCATTTCTTTTCTTCACCTTCTCTAAGAGCATGGGCAATAGGTATGCGGTTCTTTTTATTTTTGAAGGCATTATTATCATTATATTTTAATAATAATTTAATCAGTGTAGGATTATTATTATCTATTGCAGTATGTAAGCAACCGTTCCCATTTTCTAAGAAATGTCTGTAAGTAGGGAGGGCACCTTTTCTAAGGAGTAATTCAGATATGTCTAGGTTATTGCTATATACGGCGATTAATAATGCACTATTATAGGCTTTATTATTCTGTTCGGAGACGTTTTGTTGTACGAGAATTCTTACGTACTCCCATTTATGTTGATTTGCAGCATATTCAATGGGAGTGAACTTTTGTTTATTTTCTACAGACGGGTCTGCATTTGCTTTTAATAATAATGCAATCATTTCCAGGTTATTATTATCTATTGCTCGATGTAAAAAACCATTTCCATCCTTTTCATTAACGACACCACGTGACTTTGTGTTTTGTTTAATTAACAGTTTGGCTATTTCGATTACGTTGTGTACAACTGCCCAAAATAAAGCAGTTTCATACCCCATATTGCCAGTGTTATATGTTACAGAAGCAATTGCTGCTACACTTTGCCAATACTTATACTTGGCAGCATATTCTATAGGCATGAGTCTCTCATCTTTTTTTATGAGGTATGGTTCTTTTAAATCCACTCCTTTTTTTATATGTTCCTGAATGGCTTGTACATTTTCCTGCTCAATTGCAACTTTAAAGTGGGTATGCCGTAGAGGTGGGGTTAGTTTGTGACTGTTCATTAGGTGGCCTCGTATCGTTTGTAACGGTGAGTTCTTAGATGCCTATTTTTATAGTGGGCTATTGTACACGAGCATCAGAATCATACCGTACCCGTTTTGGATATACAATGAATACTAAAATACGATAATCATTGCTCGTTATCAACAAATGGGTTGCTGCGGTTTTTTTCCAAAAAAGCAAATGAATATACGGTGAGAATGCCTAACGCAAGATACTCCCACAGAAATTGGCCGTAATAAAATACACGATAGAAAATATTTCCTTGTGAACTGAGTATAGGCACAATTGAATAACTCCCGCCATGGATAGTGATAATAAGGATTGCTCCAATAATAAGACCTTTTGCTAACGTACTAAACATCGATAATGTGTCTTTGATGAGATAAAACATGATAAACGTTGCAATAGTGGGTTCTATGAAAGTGATGTATTCAGGAATCATGATATTCATTCCGTAAGGCGGATGAATAGGCTTTGATATTTGAAATTGTGATACATATACAAGTAAAGGCATCAGTGCATTTTGTGCAATTTTTTGCAAATATGAAATTAATGTTGTTACTAATATTGCAAATACAATGTATTTGAAAATTTTAAATTGATTTGTTTTATACACTATGTTTAAAAATAAAGAGATGAGTAGCGAAAGTAGTATGTATTCGAGATAAGATGGAATGATGGCTAGTACTTGATATGGCCATGGAACATCAACCACCATGGCCATAATGGGAAAACGAAACAATTGTTCCGTTAGTGCCATCATTAAAATGGCAAATAAAATAATCCTATAAACAGGTCTAGTATGTTCCCAGTATTCTCTTGAGCAAAGATAAATGACAATTGCACCGATAACAGTGGCGAATCGAATGATATAACCAATTATTTGATTAAATTCAGGATCAATATTGATCACAGGAGGATGGAAATATTGGAGGATAAGGATACGAGTACTAATTGCAATGGCACTAGTTAGAATAATCATTATTGCGATAAGGAGATACTTTCCCTGTATCAACATATGTCACCTATATTTTTAGTTAACGAAATGAGCAATGAAATCCGACGTTTACCTGCTTCATTGAAACATTACCTAGGTAGATATAACTTAGCAAGGATTTAATGTTGCTTATTTGGTAACTGTATTAAAGTGGTTACAAAATGTTTGATCATGCTTATCTTTTAAACTGCTATATGAAATCAGTTTAGAAAGGCCTCTAATCTACGAGTGCGTCTCAGAAAGGTTGCTATAGTTTTTCAAGTAAATATCTGGTGAATAATCGTCATCCGCACAATCTCTCAATGGTCGTCATCCGCGCATCCTCCCAACGGTCGTCATCTGCACAATCTCCCAACGGTCGTCATCCCGCGCGGCTTTTAGCGCGGGAACCAGTGCCTTTAACAGAACTAAGGCAGCATTTATCCATAAAGCAAGCCGAGCCTTAACCGAATGATATTGCCTGTGAAAAACCCTATTTGTAATGCTTTCTTGATGGGTATGTAATATCTAAATCATCCTTACTTTTAGTATTTTCAGGTGTTGACTGTTTATTTTCAGCTATTACACGTACTGATTTTTTATATGCATGATGATATTTCTGTATTTCTTTATTTGCTTCCTTGGTTGATTGTTCCGCAGCATGCAGTATTTGCTCGTATAGATTTTTTTGATTGCTAGTTACTGCAACGTTAAAAACAGTATTATTTGCAACTGCCTGGGCTATAGGATAAGTCTCTACAAATGAATGATAACCACCAAAATTCATAAAAGATGAAACTATCAACCCTGTAGATGTTGCTTTTGGTTTGCCAAATATCGATTCTTCATCTAAGCAATTAAGCGCCAAAAAGAAATTTGATGTTGCTGCTGAGTGAACACCAGCTGCAGGAAAATCATAATCCCATGACTCTATTGCATAGGATCCATGTAATCGCCATCGGTTCAAACCACTTCCATGTGGAAATCCATGGCTTTTTAATTTATCTACCAATTTAATTTCTTCAAACGCTTCAGGAATCTGTTCTAAGGTACTTTTTCCAATAAGACCGGGACGATTTGGATCATCGATGTCTTGGCCCCGTCTTGGCATGCCGTTACGTCCTTCCTTTTGTTCAACTTGTTTATACTTTTCAATTAATTGGCGCCCTTTTTCATCTGTAGCAGTCATCCCCTCTGCATACCAAACGTTTCCAAATCCTGCGCCTTTGGGACCTCGGCTGGTTTTTTGTATTGACAACAAGGGCTCAAAAATATCTATCCCCTGACTATCTTTTTTGCCTGTTAATTTCTTATAAAATAGAAATGGTTTTCCTTCGATAATAGGCATCTTTTCTGATCTTGCTCTTGTCGTATCATTATCAAATTGTGCATGTCTAATTTTCTGTGTAATTTGGCCTTTCCTTTGATTTAGTACTTCTTCAGTTTTGCCAATCAGCTTTGCAGCGATGTCTTGATTTTTAGGAATTATCTCTTGTAGGATTACACCAAAATCACTAATTATCTTAATTTTTGTTAACATATTTTTATATGAATAATCAGGTGCATTAGAGGCAATGTTTAGTTGTCCTATAATCCATTTTTTTCCTTCCCCGTTAAGCCAATTCTCGCTTTTATTCTGATCTAGACAGCGCCCAATTTGATCTGTTTCTGGAGAAAGTGCTTTTAAAATCCTTGCATCAAAGTGGTCCTTTAGACTAATTGAAGAATCATATATTTTTATTTGTGTTTTCCCAAAATCCGTATTATAAATTTTCTCAATGATGCTTTTAATAAGGGTTGCAAAATGATCAACTTCCTCTCCTGCTTTTCCAGGATTATCTAAGATAGATAATGATGCTCCTATTTCAAAACACGATCCTGGTACTAGATTAAACATAACATCATGTAAGCCGGGTTTATCTCCAACCTCTTTGCTTTTTTTTTAGGTATTTTACGTGAATTAAACATATCATTTCTTCTCGCATCTAATTTTAAAAATATTAAGGTTTTTTGTGACCCTTCTGTACTGCTTTCTTCTGTTTTGCAGTACCAGCTCTGTTATTGTGCTTGCTAAGACCTGTACTTTGGACAAACTATCCCTCAATCAGATTGCATAGCTAGCCAATTTTATCCATTGCATAAGCAAATAATACTTTAAAAAAGCATGGGATCACCCTAAAAATCTGATTTTTTCCGTCTAAAGAAAAATGAAGAAGGAATCACCCAGGATGCAATTGTAAATCGTGTTAAACAATTTCGCGAGAACATTTATCAATTTAGATGAGTTTAAATCGTCTGAGCGAGAAAAATCACCAACTCAAGTTCAAAAAAGATGAGCAGCAAAGCATACCGCTTTCAACCCGCATTCTGAAATCGATAGGCTCGACAGCAAGTAATAAGCGATGTTATGGCGTGATTTGCAGCATATTATTCCATAAATTGAGAGATAATTTTTTGTATTGATACAATTGGCAGTGAATTGATTTTTAAAATAATGCCATTTGCACGATGCAATTCAATTGCGCAAGTTTGTTCTTTATCTGTAAACGATATATGTGATCTATGCGGAGAATTTGAAGTATCAATATGTGCTTCAGCAAAATTAATTTTTGTGTTTATTTTAAGGTTATCTTTTATTGGGCGAGTATTAATAGGTAAAGCCGTGGTGATATCTGATAATGAATAACGATCGAGGAGTGTTTTTACTTCATCCCATAGAGATTGGGGAATTCTTTCTCGTTGTTTGGTACGTGTTGTTCGCCAATGTTCAAAATGCATTTTGACGTCATCTAATGATAGCAAGTTTTCTTGCATGACATAGCCTCAGTAAAATAGTAAGGCTTGCAGGTTATTAGTTTGGCGGAGGAAGTCACACAGAGCTGCCGAAAGCTCAGTGATTGCTCCATTGAAATTTTTTACTCGATATCATACTTGTGAAAGGCACTGGTTCCCGCGCTAAAAGCCGCGCGGGATGACGACCGTTGAGGGTTGCGCGGATGACGACCGTTGAGGGTTGCGCGGATGACGACCGTTGAGGGTTGCGCGGATGGCGATTATTCACCAGATATTTACTTGAAGAATTATAGCAACCTTTCTGTAACGCACTCCTAATCTACTCTGATATTTAAAAACTGCCACGGGTCGGATTTGTCAATATTCTCAGGGAATAGTTTTTCACGTTCTTGAAGCGGATTCCAGTCAGTATAAAAACCCGATACATACCCGAGATAGGGAGTTGCAATATTAATAATGTATTGATAATCAATTTCATCAGGCTCAACTATACCACGTTCAGGATGTTCCATCGCCCAGATCATCCCAGATAATGCACCAATAGCAACTTGTAAACTCGTTGCATTGTTATAAGGGGCGAGTTCACGCGCCGCATGGATTGACAGCTGAGAACCAAACCAATATGCACCTTTAGGATTTCCCATTAACAACACACCCAATTCATCGGTGCCGTCAATTATTTCATCAAAAAGTACTCGCTGATGTTGCTGTTGTTTCCATTCCTTTCCAGCAAATTCATGTAATGATAAAACTGCATCTTCACATGGATGATATGCAAAATGCACTGTTGGACGATAATGCAATGAATTGTTGTCCATCAGGGTTAAATAGTCTGCAATGGATACAGATTCCGTATGGGTAATGAGAAAGGCGTGAAAAGCCCCAGAAAGTGGAGTCCATGTACGAACACGTGTTGCAGCTCCGGGTCGATTGAGGTAAATAGCGCATTGAGAACCAGTATAATGATGATGCCCATCACTAGGCCAATGACGCTCATGCGTTCCCCATCCGAGTTCAACCGGTTGGGAGGCTTCTGAAATAAAGCCATCTATTGACCAGGTATTAACAAATTCGCTAGGCCGTTTTGCTGTTTCGGAAATTTGAGTATCACGTTCAGCAATATGTATTACCTTGATAGATAATGTATGTGCAAGCTTCGCCCATTGAGATTTTGTTTGTGGTTGATCAATATTCAGTCCAGTATCATTTGCAATATTCAATAATGCTTGTTTTACAAAATGCGATACGAGTCCAGGATTTGCTCCATGTGTTACAACGGCAGTAGTACGTGGTTGATGGGTATTCCTAAGTGCCAGTACGGCCTCACGCATAGCATAATTAGAGCGTGATGAAGCAGGTAGCGCACTATCGACATACCCGCCCTCCCAGGGTTCAATGCAGGTGTCAAGATACAAAACATTATGCTGTTGACAGTATCGGATCAAATCCGCGCTTGATACGTCAACTGATAAATTAAGAAGAAAGTCACCTTCTTGAATATACTTGCTTAAAACAGCTTCGTAATTTTTCTTGGTAATGGGGTTAATAACCAATGTAATACCAAATTCATTAGCAATGTTTATACCATCATCATTTTTAGTAATGGCTGTGATTTGCGTTGGTTTGATTTCTATATGCCGAAATAGGAGTGGCAGTATTGCTTTTCCAATAGTTCCTAAACCGATAATAATGATATTTTTCTCAAAAGAAACGTATTTACTGTACATGTACCGTCATTCCTAAGATATAAAAATACTTGAATCATAGCGATTCTTATTGTCCATTTAGGGGTTATAAAAAGTATTCCTTTCCTTTAGAAAAACTATACGTAACCGAGCTAGTACACTGATTCACTGCTTTTGTCCCCTTGGAGTGAGGAGTCACTCCAAGGGGACAAAAGCAGTGAATCAGTGTACTAGCTCGGTTACTATAATAGCGCGATAGTATAACAAATACACACCATTGTTGCCATCTAATACTACGTGTGGATATTCCATGCAGTCCCTAGGCAAGTTTTTTTATTTTTATATTCTAGTATCCGAATCCTCGGGTTTTGATCTCCGTGGTAACGTTAATATTATTATCAATCCAGGCTTGTAGATCTCTTTGTTTATAACGCTGGATAGAATGATCTCGGTCTGCACGTGCAATAGCCCCAGATACTTTGCTAGCAAATAGCCCCACCGTGTGGAAGGCAATAAATTGATCTACATCTCGATTATCTTTTCTCGTTGTGGGCAAACTATTTGCTCGTGGTAATAATTGTTCTAGTCTCGTTTTCATTAATATACTCCCTAAATAAGGTGCATGTATCTTAATTTAAGACACTTGAAAGTCAATATTTGATTTAATTGGCAATAGTGATAAAAATATACTCATCTGTATATGCCATGGGTTTCTTTATGATATTAAGTTGCATTCACGTGCCAAGCAGGGATAGCTGCGCCATTGGGAAAAATTTTCTCTGTTTCCAAAAGAACGGGTTGAGAATGCATGACTGCAACTAGTTTTTTCCATACAGGATTTTCTTTATCCTGTGTTCTTACCACAATTAAGTTAGCGTAAGGCGAATCACTCCCTTCCTTAACGAGGGCTTGTTTGATTGATAACCCTGATGAATTGACAAAATCATTAGTGATAGCAACCAAGTCCGCATCTTTTAAAACACGTGGCAGTTGTGCAGCATCTAGCATAATGAATTTCAAATGGTAGGTATTCGAGATAATATCACTCACCGTGGCTAACGTCCCTATGCCTGCCTTAAGTTTAATAATCCCTATTTTTTCCAATATCAGTAATGCTCGTCCGCCATTACTGGGGTCATTAGGAATCGCCACCATACTGCCCATTTTTAACTGGGATAGATTACTCATTTTCTGTGAATAAAAGCCCATAGGATAGACAAAGGTTTTAGCAAGCACAGATAATTTATATTGATGAGCTTTGACTTGTGCTTCTAAATAAGGCGCATGTTGAAAAATATTAGCATCAATACTATGATTGTCCAGTGCGGTATTTGGCTGTACATAATCACTGAAAGTCACGATTTGTAAATTGATACCATATTCTTTTCGAGCTACTTCACCTGCAACTTTCATCACTTCTTCTGGCCATCCACTCATGATACCGACACGCAACGTATTGTCTTTCTGATAGGCTAGTGGCCATACTTGATAAGCAATACATGCCACCCACAAACCAATGCAAGCGATTAGTAAAATTTTAACACGACGTTGTTTTGCTAAACGATCGCCGATAATTTGAATAAGCTGAACCATAACGATTAAGATAATCACCGTTTCGAGCATCACGACAACATTAAATCGCTGGTATCCATAATTGATGGCTAATTCACCTAGACCGCCTCCACCGACGACGCCTGCCATGGCGGAATAACCGATTAAGCCGATGATGGTTAGCGTGGCTCCTCTAATAAGAGAAGGTAAACTTTCAGGAATCAGTATTTTAGTGACAATTTGCCATGTGGTGGCGCCCATTGAATTTGCAGCTTCAATCAGGCCAAAGGGAACTTCAGCTAACGTATTCTCACATACGCGAGCGAAGAATGAGATTGCAGCAATGGTCAGAGGAACAATAGCCGCATTGGTCCCAATCGTAGTGCCGATTAATAAATGAGTAAATGGGATGATACTAATCATCAAGATAATGAAAGGAATGGAACGTGTAACATTCACTATCAATCCTAGGGATTGATGTGCCCATTTATTTTCTAAGGTTTGTTTTTTTGCGGTAATGAATAAAAATGAACCTAAGATTAATCCCAACACGATACTAATAAAGCTTGATATAAACACCATGTATACGGTTTCAACAGTTGCTTTGAGCAAGGGAATCAATGCTAATTCATGCATAACCTAATACCTCCGCAGTAATGGATGTTGGCTCGACATAGGCTAATGCTCTATGGATAGCATCATGGTTTCCTAGCAACTGGCATACAGTAAATCCAATGGTCACATCCTGAATATTTTCTATATTGGCTTGGATAATATTGATGGTGAGATTAAATTCTTTTACCAGCGTACTGATAAGAGGTTGGTTACTATCATCACCAACAAATGTAAAACGCACAAGACATGACTTTGTTGGATCGGGTTCAGGTTGCAGCCCATTTTTAATACTGGGTGGCAGTTCGAGATGTAATGCTTTTTGTACTAATTGCTTAGTCACGTCTGATTGAGGTTGGGCAAATAGCTGAACTACTGGACCGTACTCCACTAATTTACCTTGCTCTAATACACCAGCATGGTCGCAAATTTGTTTGATCACATCCATTTCATGCGTAATCAATAAAATGGTCACACCTAATTTACGATTAATTTCTTGCAAAAGATTTAAGATAGAAGCGGTGGACTTAGGATCTAAAGATGAGGTGGGCTCATCACAAAGTAATATGCGTGGTTTCGTCGCCAATGCTCTTGCTATGGCGACACGCTGCTTTTGTCCGCCACTCAATTGTTCAGGATAATGATGCTGGTGGTCTTTAAGACGAATTAATGTTAAGAGTGACGATACGTCTTCTTTAATTTGCTGCTTAGGCGTACCCAATAACTCCAATGGTAAGGCAATATTTTCAAGTGCGGTGCGGGATTGTAATAAATTAAAATGTTGGAAAATCATGCCAATGTTTCGACGCTTCTCTTTGAGTTGATTCAATGAAAGCGTAGCGAGATCAATTCCATCCACATAAATGTGTCCACTGGTTGGCCTTTCAAGTAAATTAACAGAACGTAATAATGTGCTTTTACCTGCGCCACTTTCACCAACAATTCCAACAATCTCTCCGCTTTGTATAGTAAGATCAATGTCTTGCAATGCATGAAAAAGGCGATGGCCTACTTGATAATTTTTGCAAAGCTGTTTGAATTCAATCATGTTTAATCTCCAGTGTATCAGCGCTATGATTTAGCCTATCGAGTTAAAGCAGAGGGTGCGAAGGCATCCTCTATTGAAATTTATTCCCCGTGGCCAATAGAAACTTGAATCCTGAACATGGGCATTGAACTTAAGACGGGGATGTGTAGCGCTAGTTACAAACTGTCAAGCTAACCTATAGAGAGCAGTTCCAGGGCGTAGGCATCATCATTATTTGTAGTGGTCCGGCATGCATACATTCATACTACTTTGTATTATTTAAGAACAAAAATAGGGTAGCGTATCTTTGTTAGCGAAGTCAACGTATTTTCTAATAAAAGAGGAATGAGGATGTAATAAAAAATAAACTTATTATAAATCATTAGATTACAGTATTTATTAGTATATGTTCGGATAACCCATCGCATCTATCCGATGCATACATTTTTTTGCTAAAGCGCAGGTGTCTGTCGCCCCGGAAAACACCACGTCTCTGTCATTGTAAAGAAAGCTGCGCTTGCCGGGGTGTTTATCCGGGGTCTGGGCTTTTGCAATAATGAAAAATACTATTTTTCACAACTTAATACTCATCGCGCCCTGATACTTTATACATTCAGACTGCCATTTTAGCATTCAAAAAAAGAGCTTTCTTTTCACTACTGCAAAAGCCCAGACCCCGGATAAACACCCCGGCGAGCGCAGTTTTCTTTACAATGACAGAGGCGTGGTGTTTTCCGGGGCGACAGACACCTGCGTTTTAGCAAAAAAATGTATGCATCGGATAGATGCTAAACGGGTTATCCGAACACATACATTTATTAGTCACTTCGTAACTATTCAATAACCTCGGGCATAAGTCATCCTGAGTGTCGCGAAGGATCTTATCTTTAATCAGCAGGTTGAGATCCTTCGCTTCGCTCAGGATGACAGCACTTCGCGACACTTAGGATGACAGTGTGCCCATGCTTTTTGAGAAATTATTGATTAACATTTTTATATCTATATGGCTTATTTAAGCTCCCAACTCAGGTAATGTTAATGTTTATAGACTAAAATCTTATATAGAAGCACAAATATAATCATGATCATGGATGTAAAATAAACAACAAGCGAGGTATTCATTTTGGCCACATTAAAAAAAGATAGTAATAGTGAAGCTAAACTACACTGTCTTTTGCAAAGAATAGTGCACCTCAAAAAATGTGTAGAAGAGAGCGCGATTACAGAAAACGAACTGATTCTTATTGGTAAATTAACCACAGCCGATATGGCAGAGAGAGTGGCTAACCTAGAAAAACAAATAAACGTGCCTGGTGATGCTACAGATGCAGCTATCCGCAAATTATCCAATATCTTGCAAGAGGCTGAAACAGGTTTTTATATTATCGACCCCACATCCAGGGAAAATATTGGCAATGCATTGTGGATGTTTGAAGAGAAGCATGGCGATTATCTAAGCCTCCTGCCTCTGTGTGTCTTTGATAATAAACGAACGACAAACATACACTTAAATGATTTTGCGACGTTTTTTCAAGTTTTCATCAAACAAATTCAGGTCGCTAAACGCCAAGAAAATGACACTGATGAATACACGCTTAGTATTGACGTGCCTGAAGCACAACATACCTGGTTACACTGGAAAGAAACTCGTCCCATTCGGTTGAGCCCCGACCTAGAAGACAACGATGTCGGCTTGATGGAAAAATTCTTAAGTAACAAGTTGGGTCCAAGAGAGTGGCTTACTGATAAAGATATTGAGCGCGGACTAAAAATTTTCGGAATCGCTGAGCACGTGCACGTTGTGCCATTTAATGCTGATGATATTGGCTTGGCCTTACATTTCGAGAGGCAAAAGCATCTCGACGATCATCCACAAAAGCCTTATGCGGTAGCACTGATTCTCAATAGAGGTGACAAGAGTGGTCACAATCGTCTTGATAGCAGAGGTACTCACTGGGTGCGGATGTTAGTAACAGTTGACCCGGAGAAGCAAACGGTATCGACCAGTTATCACGATTCATTGTTATTATCAGATCAGAGCAAAGCTGACATACAAGACGAAATTCAAAAAGCGGTGACATATCAAGACAAAATAGGTACGGGTGCAGAGGCAAAACGCTATCAGGCTTTTCTTGACCCTTATACAGTTACGCCAGCGGTTGTAGTGGGTTCCGGCAAGCAAGTCGATGGTAATTCGTGTGGGTATTGGGCGCTACAAGGTGCAGTCAACGATTTGATTGATGCGGGGGCGCTACCTCCTTTGGATCCTCAGCATCCAGTCTCTTATGCGACTCTCATCGGTTGTGATGCGGCGCCTGCACTATGCGATGAGATGTATGCAAAGCTACTCGGCGAACATGTATTGACGGAAAAAGAATTCGAGCAACTGGGGAAAATTCATACCTACCATAACGCGCTAGCAGCGTTTGAGAAAAATGAAAAAGACGAATATCAAATCAAACCGGCTGTGATTAAAGGTATGTTATTTAGCTATCGCACCCCGGGTGGCAAAAAAGTTGATAAAACTCCTGATGCTTTAAAAAAGTTAGCGGATTTGAGTGATAGGGTAGATATGTTTTCGCGGCATGTGCTAATTGAGAATATTAGAAATGCCAATCAAGATAACTCAGAATTAAAGGTTCTTGATCATCTCAATGAGTTTAAGGTTGAATATATCAGCAATCAAGATATAGAAGCCTTGATTAGAGCAATATTTAAAGCCATACGTGTCAATGCTAAGCAATGGAAAGTTGATTTTAAAGGCATAGACGTGTCACGTTTTATTCCTATTATCCAAGAAGAATTAGACACTACTCCCAAAGCGGAGGTCATTAGCGACAATGCTGAATTGACCGCTTACAGTCAAGCACTGAGGGCACGTAATCAATTATTCATGACGTATTATCCTGATGCTGCTGCACAGAACGTCCTTAATACCTGGGATAACGTATTTACCGCGATGGTATTTGATTTGTCTGATGAGCGTAGAGACACGCTGGAGATGAGCGATGATATACGTAACGTTGGCGTTGCTAAATTATTCGAATTTCTAACTGAAAAAGAAAATGAATGCGGTGAAGCATTCTCATATACGAGTTTTCGTATAAAAACGATAGACGAATTGCAACTATTATCTGCACATTTGCAGTCTGATTCTCCTTATTTACCCTTCAAAAAATTTATTTTGGCCTTTCCCCTTAATCAAAAAGGATATGACGAAATAAAATTGTTACTGCCGCTTTTGCAAGAAATAGCGGTAGAAACAATAGAAATTCAAATCGATCAAGCATCTTCTTTCACTTCTGCTCAAGGGGATGAGTTAATCAAACTGATTGATGAGAATAAACTAACCACTTCTCTTGTTATTACACCGCCACAGCCAGAATTAACACCAAAATTAAAAGCGCTAGCAAATAAGGTCGCAGGTTACAGGCGAGAACAAGGGTTGCTCGAACGGCAAAAACAATTCGATGAATTGGGTGTTCTAGCAACAAATGAAAATCAGAAACCCATTACGCTTGGAAAAATTGGCAGGGCGATGTTTGGCCATGATACGGTTTCGTTGGAAACAGAAATTCAAGTGGAGCAGCAAGTCGAGCAACAACAGCAGCAACAGCAACAAATTCAAACCTCAGCAGATGATCGTGATGTACCCGATGAAGACGATATAAAACAAGAAAGCTTTTATTTCTATTCAGGGAAAGACGAAGAGCTGATTGATAGAGCGAATATAGATCAAATATTAGGTAAATTTATAAAAAGCCGCTATCCCACTATGCAGCCAGTGGATTGTTTTGACTTAATTGTTGGGAAAAATGCTGAGCATTTTAGCCAAGCTATCTGCAGCATGACCTTGTCTGCAGCCAAACAAGTTATTGAACATTTGAGTGATTTCCAATACGGATTGAATCCAGATAATCTTTCCAAGGGTTTTTACCTTGAGCAAGATAAGAAGGGAAAGCGAGTACTGTGCTATCACCCATTTAGTCCGCGATTGCATGCACAGGAATCTCCATTGACAGTGAAGTTTAGTAAGCCTATGCCTGGAGCGGATTGGTCGGGTGATATGCATCAGTTTATGAGCCCTGATCAAGCTAATAAACTATATAAGGAGCTCTGTAAAGATAATAAAAGCTTTAAAAAACTACCACTACAAGATTGTGTCGATCATTTCTTTTTTCTAAAAGACCTCGGTAATAAAAATATAACACCGAAACACCGTTTAGCCATATTAAACGCCATGATTACTGGGCTAGATCCAAACAATTGTGAGGTCATCAAAAAGAAATTGCTGGATGTGTTTGGGGACAAAATAAGTGCTAATAATATCGTCGCCATCAGTGAAATTCTCTATGCTGAGGGAAGCAATGGATTGAAAAAATTACTTACAAAACTTAGTGAATTAAAAGCAAAAAAGGGCGAATATTTTCCTAGTTTCAAGCAATGTTTTATTGATTCATCAAATAATTTAAGAGAACTACTGAGTAAACCATCGCTTGATGCGATGGAACGGATGATGACATTTTCGCCGGCACAATGGGCTTGGTGGGAATCGTTGACCGAGCAACATACAAGTGATCTAGGGCTCGTAGCGCTAAATCAACCGACAGATTTTGAGGTCACGCAAAAACCGGGACAGCGTTTTGCGCAGCTAGCAGAACTTGTCGATGGATTTTCTTTCTTTTGTCAGGAATTAGATGAAATACAACCCGGTTTAAAAAATCAGTTAACCCCATCGTGTCCATTGGAAGGGGTTGCGGATATGCGAGTGGGACTAGATCGTTTATTGACGATTATGCGCAATGCACATGATAAAAATGAGCAATTTCAGGCACTAAAAGGAGTGTCGCTAGATGCCTTGGGGCCATTTTATGCATCTCGCTACGAAGGATATAAATTAGTTACCGCTGAGATGATACTGTCATTGGGTAATTTATTGAAATCTCATTCAAAGGATCCACAAGGACCTATTACTGCTGAACTAAGTTTTGGTGAAAAAGGAACTTGCTATCGTGTAGATAAAATAAACTTAGGTGGAAACATTGGATCAACTGACAGGCTAGAAGAAAAATGTGCTTATTATTTAAGATATATGGCTACATTTAACCATCGCGCATCATTCAATTTATATAAACAAGCATTTGACCTGATTCTTTCTAGCAAATTTAGTGATGAAAAAAATTGTTTACTGATGTTGATTGATATTTATGGAACGGGGAAACGTGGAAAGTATTTCAATGTAAATGAAGTGAAATCGTTAATTGAAATCGTTGGTAATTTTCGTACGAAAGATGATGATTTTTTTGCTAATTACCTTAACCATATTAATTTGTTTCGTGTACACAAACCTCCAGCTACCCCAACTATTGCAGAAATAATAACAATTGCACGTTTGTTCTTTGAACAAGATAATGCCAACCTATATCGTCTTCTAGGAAATTTTGACGATATTTTTAATAATAATCAAACACATGCCGACTTATTTTTTACTACGCTGGCAACATTAAGTAAGAATAAACGCGGTATCCCATTTGCTTTGTATATGCCTGCTTTAAGTGAAATACAGAGGATTGTAGATAAGCAGCAAAAGATTGTAGATAAGCAGAAGAATACAGACTCAGTCAAAAATTCGCTATATTTTCAGGATATAGATAAAGGTGACTTAATCCGTGCTAAGTTGGCAAATGTGTTGGCTATTCTTAAAGGAGATGGGGTAGATCAAAATAAAATCAATGAATTGTATCTCACATTCAGGGATTTTTATAACACTCATGGTTCGGTATTGACTCATGATTTGATAGACATTATATGTTGTATCGATACGGAGCAATCAAAAGAATTACCTAGTATTGATGAATTAACCAAGATTGTCTCTGCATTAACGACGAAACAAAACGTAAACTTTAATCAGATTCTTGATTGTATAAGACAACAATTGCCAGATTGTCAAATTGTTACCGCAGAAATACAAGCTGCACCACTTGCAGCAACTAGTGATTTAAGCTCGACAATTTCAAGACACATGGCCACAATTTTAAAAGAATTGGAGCAATACAAAGCATTTATTTCTCCCACCTTGTACAAACGGTTGGAGAATGAGGGTGCAACTGGCCTTTTGAATTTACTAGGACAAGTGAAAACGCTACCACTCTTAATACTGAATACAATCGAATTAACAATTAAGAAGGCCATGATTGCTGTGTATAAGGAGGTGATGACGGAATATTTAGCGCGAATCAACACACCGGTACTCATTGTGATGATGAAGCGTATTCCTCTCTTCTCAGAAAATAATCCAGATGATTTTGGTGAATTTTGTGATCAATATGCCGATCAGTTAGATAAACTTGAAAAATGGTTCATAGGGCTAGAACGAATTCAAAAAAAATGGCCTAAGCAGTTTGCTGATGTAATAAATATATTGAATCATAATGATTCTTGCATCAATGAATATGACTTGCAAACACTGGCTACCATTCTTACAACCTTTGTAGAGCATACCAGTGAACGAGAATCGTTTCCCACTGAGACTTTTTCTTTATTTTTTAAATTAGGTCAGGCTAATATTAATCAACAAGCACTGTGTTCAATTCTAGAAACTGTGTTCATCGATGTTAAATCACAGGGCGTTATCTTATCGGCGGATGAGCAGCGTAAATTATGTCAGTTAGGAGTGGCTTATATCCAGCAATCGTTTCCTAAACCTGTAACACGGTTTTTGTCTGATGTCGTAGCAATGAAGAAAACGCATCCTGGTTTACTGGGTCCTATTTTGGATTTACTACTAGCAGCAACACCTAATGATATTCAGGATAAACTTAATCAAATACATGCGTTTCATGTCAGTCTGAATGAGATTAAAGATTCCGCATTACAAATAGATATACTTCGTCACTGTAGTAAGCACCCAGATGATTTCTCTGAATTTATTGGGACGATTGATTCGATTCGAAATATAGATAACCGTAATAGTTCAGATATAGAAAAAATACTGGGAATTGCTTTGCGAGGAGTCACTTTATTAGAAGACAAAAATTACAACTGGAATAGATTAAAAAATGTCATGTCATGGTTGGGAAAGGTGGATCAATCAATCCTTGATCGGTTGGTGAAGTTATATGCAATGCTACCTTATCCATCATTGGATCGATTGTATACGTTATTGAAAAAAACACGCAGGAAAGATCATTCTAATTTATGTAGTAAGCTAGAAGCCGAATACGACAGAGACCCTTATGGTCATCGTAGCAAAGGAGCGGTAGATGAATTGTTTAAGACGGAAGAAAAGGCAGCCGAATTAATTGATGCCATGCGAGACCTTAATTATGACCGGCCATTGTTGTATTCACAAAAAAAGCAATTATATAAATGGTTTTTATACTTAAATGCAATTGGTCAAGATCAGTGTATTCATACCCATCCAGATCACCCGGGAGATGGAGAGTTTAAATCGATTGAATTATTGTCGCATGCTGAAATCCAGAGATTAATTAAATATTATCGTGAATTTATTAAACGTACAGATATATCTGAAGATCAGCGTATCAAAGCCAAGTTAGAATACATTGCTATTGCAAGAACAGTAATGTGTCGAACCAATTCGAATAAAGACGAAGCGAAATTACCTAGTCCCACGCAAATCTTATATCTCTTAAGTAGTATGCAAAATGGCAATAAATTTATCGGAGAAATGCCAACAGGGCAAGGCAAAACGATGACTGCTGCGTTAATGGCCAGTTTGAAATCGTTAGAAGGGAAAACGGTAGACATTTGTACCAATGAATTATTTTTAGCAGATGAAGGTTTTAGAGAAAATCAGCGCTTTTTCGAATATATGGGAATTCCAGTAGCATTTATTAAGAAAGACTCAAAAGCAGATGACTATGTTGAAGGTGGTGTGCATTACTCGAGCATGGCAGAGATGGCATTGTATCGCTCTGATATGGAGTTACGTGGTAAGCATTTTCCTCCTAAAGAAGAATCATGCATTATCGCCGAAGAAGTTGATTTTTCAACATTAGATAATACGACCCAGTTCCGCCATGCTATGAATCTTGATCCTGTAGCTGATCCTTATCAAAGTTCGTATCAATGGGCTTATGAAGCATTGGTCGATTTCACTGATGCGAATATTAAAGCGAACATTCAATTGGAGGATAAAGACTATATAGCTGCCGCGCAAAAGCATCTTGCGCAACATGCCAGTGGAGACAAGCATAGTTTGGCCATGTTTAAGCAATTGACATCAGATTCTGCTAACTATGAAAAACGGTTACAAAAATGGTTGTATGCCGCAGTAGTAACAGCCAAGATTGATCAGATGGAAGAAAAAGAATTTCGAGTCATGCAACTAAAACAGAAACGCTATGGCGTCGATATTCCAGTGTCTAAAGCATGCAAGCTAATCAATGGTCGTCCCGATGTCGCAGCAGAATACAGCGACATGCAACAGTTTTTTCATGTTCGGTTAAATAAGAAATATGCAAAAGAAATTAATGAAAAAACGATGGGTGAGTTTTTGGTTGAGCCAGAACGAACCTATGTGACGACACTGAATAGTAAGATTTTACTTAATCGCTATGCTGATCTCTATGGTATGAGCGGTACAGTAGGTTCTAGCGAGGAAATCAAAGAGCAATATGGTAAATATGGCGTACGCTGTATTGAAATTCCACCTTATCAAACGCTTACACGTGATGATAAAAATCCTATCTTAACCCATCCTAAATTCGTATCTAGCCCGGAGCAAGAAGCACAAGATCACATCAACAAAATTATCAACGATATCGTTAACCATATTGAACGACAAGGTGTTGGTGTAGCGTGTAGCCCGGTGTTGGTTACCTGCAAAGACAAAGAAGAAGGGGAACGCATTCGCGCTGCGTTGCAAATAGTGCTCAACAAGCCAAAATATAAAAATAATCAACAAATACAAGCATATTACGGTGGAGAGCCAACAGACGATGAACGAACAGTGAAAGAACGAGCTGGCACGGATGGGATGATTACCATTTCCACTGTTTTCACTCGTGGTACTGATATTAAGCCCACGCATGAAAAAGGACTTTACGTAATACAAACCTATGTGGATGATCCTCGCTCAGCAGAAGATTTAGAAAGAAAACGCAAACAAATTATTGGGCGAGCAGGGCGTCAAGGAAAATTTGGACAATCGCGTTTGATTATTAAACGCAGTGAGTTTAAAGACATTTATAGTAAAAATGAATTAAAAAAACTGCCATCGACAAAAGCAGCAATCAATGATGCAATCAATGCATTGAACAATTTCCGCAATAAAACACGCATTCCTGAACGTGCAATGCGTGAAATGGTGGCTGATGTCAGGGAAGAGGTTTATAAGAAATTTTTTAAATATATGCAAGCTATCAATCGTTCGAATTTAAAGAAATCATTCCAAAAAGAGCTTGAAAAACAACTACTATTACATTGGAAAGATCTATTGACCGAGATTGATGAGAAATGGTCGCAGTTATCGCACGATCCCAAATTCAAAGGAAATCTGCACGACTGTCTGAATGAAATCGCTCAGTTCGCTTGTGAGAAATGGAAGGCATTAACACCCATATTAAATCAAACAACTACAACGTGGCTAACGCGGTATAAATCGAAAGAAGAGGTTAGCTTACCCACAACAATGGAGAGTGAGTTGAGGCCTGAGGATGTTATAACGACTGTAGAATTTAGGCACCCACAGCTAAAGAGGCGTTACATTAAAGCACAAGAACGCAGGCGCAAACTTGATACGACTGCACTCACGGCTGACACGGTGTATTGTGAATTCTTCGCGCTGAATTCACCTGCAGTTCAAGATCAAAGTCTTGACCATGTCATAGAAAGAAAACAAGCTGCCTATAGAAAATTGCAGAAAGCATATGATTATATGCAGACGCCGGCTCATCAAAATAAATTAAGCCATCTTAAGCCGCATGAAAATGACGTTAAGGATGAAAATATACATAAGTTATATAAGTCAGCTAGGGAGCATTTATATCTTAGGTATAAAGCCTATCGCAGTGGTAATCTCATTGCGTATGCAGAACTAAACCGTCATTATCGTGAATTAGTAGGGTGGGTGAAATGGAGTAAGGACGGTGGGTACCTCAATGCTCTTTCACGTGCAGAAGCTGACCATTACCAGCAATTAATGCAACACCGTGGTGAATATGAAAATAGGAAAGCTGTTTATTTGCAAACCTTTATGGCTGACTCATTAGCTCACTCGAAAGATCAGACTAATGACTGGAAAGAAACTCAACAGCAAGCGACTTGGTTGACGATTAAGGCTGATGCGGTGAAGTGGTTACAACACTACCGTGATGGGTGGTCACGCACCTGGGTGAGCAGCGATAGAATAGCTATGGCTGATTCTCTGTTAGTACAAATTAAGAATCATGACAACTTTGATCCAGCTTCGATATTGAAAATATTAAATCAAATGCGTGCTACTTTATTGGAAGAGGACATAAAAAAAGGCAGAAGTATGCATGCGGGTTTGGATGGACGTTTCAATGGTTTTCTGAATGATATGAGAACACGCGTCTTGATGACGTGCACGTCTGTGCAGTTAGATACATTAGCAGTTGAAGAATTCAACGATATTAAACAAGTGTTACAATCTTTTCTTAATCGGCAAGGGTGTAAGAATCTACCCGAGTATCTGAGTATGAAAGGCATTCTAGATACATTAACCAAAGATACAATGGATATTCCTGCGCAATATAATCATTTATTAACGTTATTTGCAAAAGTTGAAGCATTGGCATTAAAAGAAGAAAATTTACATAACAATACACTAAAATCGCTGTATCAATATTGTCGACTAAAACGCGAACACATTGTTCTTTATTTTGCACAGTGTGACAAGCATGCTAATATTACTCAAGATAAATCCGTGGAAGTGTTTCGTGCTGCGAATCAAGCTGCGACCACGTTAATGGCAGATCTCGTTGCTAGGCAACCTGCTTTTCATGAGGGCGATGCGGTTAGCGAACAAAAGTTCTCATACTTAGATGATGAAATTGCATTCGCAGATAAATCGGGTGCAGGAACGAATAGATATTTTACAACCAATCTATTTTTTAACCTCGTTAATAAACCAAGCACCTATAGGTTATTATTATGGAATATTGAAAAAGCGATTGTGGAGCAGCGTTCAGAAACAACTGAAGTACAATTTACTCAATTGACTTTGGATATGGATGCAAAGAGGAATGATAAATTTATACTTGAAATAAAATTTAAAATTAATGATAAAGAAACGTCACTTCATCTACATTTTGATATGAATAGAAAGACAGTTTATTGTGATGAAGTACCCAAACTAGGTGCGTCGCTTAATGCTGCAGTGAACACGAGTGCGAGCAAAGAGAATAGCAGGAAGATTGATTTGGGTCCTGTACCAGTCTCACAAATAGATAAATTTGAGAGGAAAGTTGGGGTGTTAGAAAGTGAGACGGATAAGTTAACTAGAGAAACAGATAAAAAGTTAAGCATAGACGATGCTATAATATTATTACGCAAAAATTATGATAATTCAGAAGAAAAGGGCAAAAAAACATTTGTTGAATTTGTTACTGCTTTAGATCAAGCGGAGACAGAAAAACTAAAACATGAAGGCAGCGAAATACTAACGAGAAAAATAACTATTAAGTAAAGGTGCTCACTATGCCAAAAAAGAATTCCGCTCAAAATACACATGTTTTTTTTAAAATCAGCAAATTAACAGAATTTTCTTTGGCTGAGTTGAGAAAATTGGTTATCAATGTTGAGGAATTGGCTACTTTACAACAAGCATGGTTACATAAAAAAGATGAATGGTTAGCTTTACATAGAGAGGTGTATGACTACTTCAGTACAATGCAAATCAAGATTAATGAATTGACGCAGTTGCAAAAAAACCATCCGCATCATCGTGAAGTTAATGAACATCTCACATTTTACCAAAACGAATCTCATCAAGCCCAAGAACAATTAAATAAAATTGAGCAGGAATTGGCAGTGGTTAATCGGTTTATTATACAAATTGAGGATAAAATTGGATCGAAACAACAAGCGCCGGTTAATAGTGTTACGAGATAATACTATTCACAATGACGGGTAAGGTAACTTCTCAATAAACTTGGGCATTTATCAATCCTGAGTAAAGCGAAGTGTTGTCATCCCGGACAAGCGCCTTCCAAGTAGCTTTAAGTTTTTCTTGACAAAAACACCGCCACTGTCGCCCCGCAAAATTCTTGTCCACTTTTTTAGAAAAGAACACCGGCCAACCACAAGAATTTGTGCGGGGTCTGATCAGCGGCTTTCGATAGTACATTCCCCCAAAAAATTGACCTCTTATACAATGGTTGGATTGACGTTTTTACCCTCAATTAATTCAAAGTACAAATCATTCCATTGTGGATTCATACCTTCGATAGCATTAATTTTATATTGTCGTTTCCATTTTTTTATGATTTTCTCACGAAAAATAGCACTATTGATATCGTTGAAATATTCATAATAAACCAGCATTTTTATATTATATTTTTTTGTAAATCCAGCAATGAGTTCCATTTTATGTTCATATACTCGACGAATTCAGTCATTTGTTACACCAATATAGAATACGCTGTTTCTTGCCCGAGTTAGAATATAAACATAGTAATTATGTTCACGCATTTTTATATCCTTTTATTAAAATTTATTTGTACTATCGAAAGCCGCTGACCAGACCCCGCACAAATTCTTGTGGTTGGCCGGTGTTCTTTTCTAAAAAAGTGGACAAGAATTTTGCGGGGCGACAGTGGTGGTGTTTTTGTCAAGAAAAACTTAAGGCTACTTGGAAGGCGCTTGTCCAGGACGACAGCGCTAGGGGGCTTAGCTATTACAAAAATACGACCTAACAAAACTTCTTTACTATGAAATAACCACGGATATAAGGGTGGCGATTTATAGAGAAAAGCAGCTTAAAGGATGGTTACGAAGCAAGAAAATTGCATTAATTGAAGAAAATAATCCAGGTTGGGATGACTTGTCGTTATTGTGGCAATTGCAAGCAGATCCTTCGCTATGCTCAGGATGACAGCACTTTGTTCAGGATAGCACCTTCCTTAACAGGAGGGCACTTTCTTTAATAGGGTGACACTTTCCTTAACAGGATGACACGTTCTTTAAAATTTTACTGGTGAATTATCAATAGGCATTAGTATTTAACGACCAAATAAAAATGAATTAATTAATTTTTCTTCTTCATCCTCGTCTAATCTTGTCTCGTTATTATTTGTGCTTGGTGTGTTGCTAAGAAAATTGAATGCATTGAATTGATCTTTACTATCCTCAAATAAACTGGGGTGGAAGGACATATTTGTTTCAGTTGCTGCAAGAGTCGTGCTTTCAAGACGGGGTCGTTTACTACTCGTGTCATACACTATTGGATTGGCGTAGCGCTTATATCCTTGCTGTGTTGATGCAAAGAAACTAGGTTGCATCGGTAGCGCGGTGGAAGAGGCGACTTGCAAAGACGGTGTTGCAGTACTAGGCCGTGGACAAATGGGCATAGTCGGTTGTTCTATAGGAGACGATGTGGGTGGTGTTGTTGATTGACGGCTTGGAAAAAATAAATGTGGTAAGAGCATGGGGCTCCATTCAGTAAGCCGTTCTAGGGGTTCTAGGGATTGCGTGGTGGGTTGCTGCTGCATGGGAACGTGTTGTATAGGATGAGGTAGTGGTTGTGGCTTAGGTATATCCCACGACATTGTCCACTGACATGCTCCTGCCACCTGTTGCTCAGTTTGAATTTGCATATGACTAAACGTTAAAACATCCTCTGTTAGTTCAGGAATGGAACCGGCGTATTGCTTATTATTTAAAAAATGAGGTGCTAAAACCTGTTTGGCAATCATAGGATATTCAAAAATGAGCCCGATTTTTTTAGGATTCGTTGGCGGCAGTCGAGTGAGGCGACCCAATCGTTGCTCTGCTAATACTCTGGAGCGAGTAGGCCGGAGATTATATATCACTTCTAGATTAGGGACATCAATGCCAGTAATTAAAATATCAGCTCCACACAATAGTAAAATTTTTCCTTCGTGAAATAACGCAAGGAGTTTTGTTTGTTCCTCACCTGACTGCTTACCGGAAATCACGGCAGCAGGAATGATGTTAGACTGTTTAATCAGTGAATGTTCGGTCAGTGTCATATTGAATTTCTTTACTAGGGTATCAGCATGATGAATGCTGACACAAAAGGCAAAGCCTTGCTTGCCTACTAACGATTCTTTTGTATCCGGGTGAACTACATGGAGATATTGTTCTACAACAGTGCTATTGATTTCATCATAATTATCTTTACCCAGATGTTCCTCAATTTTTAACAGATTAACTTCTTTTGTGGTGTTGCGTTCAAAGCGTGGTGGAATGGTTGAAATGCCATTAACTAAGCAAACACGCAGGGGTGCAAGCATTTTATCTTCGATAGCTTGGAGTAACGAATAATTATAAATACAATTTTCCTCACCAATCAATTCTTTTACCGAGTTTAATGCACCTTTAAATCGTTTCGTATTGTAAGTATCTGTGGCAGTAAAGGTAAGGATTAGCTTATTGGTGCTTAATTCAAAAATGAGTTCTTTACACTTCTCGCTTAAGGCTAGATGGATTTCATCAAACACAATGAGTTTGCAACGATCAATATTCAATTGACGTTGTTTAGGTGATTTGCGCATCTCACTTTGCAATGAATCTAATGTAACAATGGTAATTTTGCGCTGTGATTTTTCTCGCCCATTAAATACGCCAATGTTACAAGACAATTGGCATTCATGCAGAAGTTGCTGGATGCGGTTGAATGTTTGACTGCCTAAGGATAACTGCGGTACCACAATAAATGCTTGATTTTTATGAGCAGACTCATTTTGCGACATAGCTTGAGTCGCTAATAGTATACTAATAAAAACGTGAGTTTTTCCTGTGCCAGTTGCCATTGTGATACCGGCTTTAGTATTGCTATCAGCAAAATGTAACGCTATTTTTGCTAATGCTTCTTGCTGATGCGGAAGCAATTTTAATTTCGTATACTCATCGCTCACTTTAAATTGATGAATTTTTTCCGCTATCTGTTGTGCGTACTCTTCAACTGATGGTTCATTGCCCATTTTTTTAGTGGGATGTTGATAAAACGGTTGTAATTGTTTCAATTGTGGGTGGCTAAGTTGAGGACGTAACTTATCTAAAAGATCTATTAAATTTATGGGAGCGTCTACTGCAATATGCGCCAAGAAATAAAGTTGTTTCGGAGTTAATATTTCTATGACACACCATTTTAAGCGCTCATTATCACGAGACGAAGTGAAATTAAATTGTGATTGTGCATGCATAATGCGTGTTTGTAAAATATATTCGGCAGCGACGTGTTTTTGATATGCTTTTGCGGTTTTATCATCTTTTATTCTTTCTAAATTTTCTATAAAAATCTGAGTAACTTCATTAGCAATATCAGGTGATAAATTAATACTGCCATTATCTTTTAGTTCTTGTTTCGCCAACAATAATGTGCTTAATGCAGTATTGAAATCAATATTAGGTAGAATATCATACGAATTATCAAGGTAGGTGCGAAGGTTGCTCTTGATTGTCGGGTTAGATAGACAATACTCAAAATAGTGCCTGGCTTCCTTATAAAGTTTTCGAGCTACACGATAATGTCCCATTTCATGATAAGCATCAGCGAGTGTTTTTGCGATAAAATAAAAGTGTTCGGCAATGTAAAGTTTACTAGATGGTAGGGTGAGGAGCATTAATTCGTGATGGGCTATTAGTTGTTCTGTTTGACCCTGTTCGGCTTTATAGTGATTAAATGCATCATAACAAGCAGTATAGTGTTCGAAAGCTTCCTCATATTTGGTGTTAGCAGAGTCACGTAATGCTTCATCTGAATAAGGGAGAGATGCTGCTTCTTCCCATAAAATATCACCGGCTTCTCGTTGTTGAATTACTAGTTGTAGGTTTGACAAGTCAATGCTAGATGTTTTTTGTGGCATAGTGTTGGGATGATTACTTAACATGGCGTGTTTCTCGATATTATTATGACCTTGAGCCATTTCTGGTGGTGCCTAAAATAAGTTGGCACTACCCCATTTCATTATATTTTCATGGAATTATTTTTGAATTCGCAATTAATGTCAATGAATTTATAAAGGCTTAGTATGCATTCCAGGGTCATGATATTGATGATGAGTGTCATCAGGAATTCTCGGCGAAGGAAAGCGACTACCTTGTTTTACTGCTCCAAACGCGCCATCCTTGGCGCTTAGGATTGCATCCATGCAATCCAGTCGCTTCAAAACAAGGTAGCCGCTTTCTTCGCCGAGAATTCCTGGAGTGTCATATCCTTTTTTGACAACGCATTGTAACTATGCTTTTATAGCGAACATTCAACAGGGGTGCTTCTTCTGGAGCTGAGAGAATGATATTCAACCCTTGGAACCTGATCTGGCCAATACCAGCGTAGGGAGTTGATGAAAGGTAATATCGTATTTTCTTTCATTGACCCGTACCTATGCTGTTTTATAAATGATAGGTAAATAATATGAATCAATCTCCTGCACTTGCGAACGCTATCATCAATGATGCATTTTGTGATTTGCATTTAATTAGGCAACACGGTCCTATTGTACACAACCTAACCAATTTAGTGGTTATGCAAACTACGGCTAATGTATTACTTGCCCTAGGTGCATCTCCCATCATGGCGCATGCCAAAGAGGAGCTAGCTGACATTATAGCTATTGCAAATTCGTTTGTTATTAATATGGGTACATTAGATGAGACGTGGGTACAAGCAAGTGAGATTGGCCAACGTGAAGCATTACGTCAAGGTATTCCCATCATCTTCGATCCTGTTGGTGTGGGCGCCTCTCAATACCGAACTCGCATTGCTAAGAAAATCTTGAATGACGGCGTACAGATTTTACGAGGGAATCCTTCTGAAATCTTGGCATTACTACGTGATGATATTAAAACCAAGGGTGTTGATTCGTATTATCAAAGCAATGAAGCCATTGATGCTGCAAAAATCTTGGCAGACACCTATCAATGTATTGTTGTTATTAGCGGGGAAACAGATGTCATTATTGGTAGAAACAGCGAAGCATTTGTTCCCTATGGTAGTTCCCTATTTACCCATGTCACTGGCATGGGCTGTGCAGCGACTGCAGTAATCGGAGCATTTGCAGCAATGAATAATGATTGTTTCCATGCTGCTACGCATGCAATGACTATATTTACGTTAGCAGGTCAAATTGCAGCGACTCAAAGCCACGGGCCGGCATCATTTTATACAAGGCTAATTGATACGCTATTCTCCTTGAAGATGACGGAGGCACATGCCATCGTCATGGGGAATAGCAATGCTTGAAATCAAAAAATATCCTTGCGTGCTAACCATTGCAGGTTCTGATTCATCGGGTGGTGCTGGAATTCAAGCAGATATAAAAACGATATCCGCGACAGGTTGTTATGCAGCCTCAGTCATCACTGCGGTAACGTCGCAAAATACGCTTGGTGTACAAGCTATTTATCCTATTCCTGCAGCAGTGGTTTTGCAGCAAATGGAATCTGTTTTCTCAGACCTGACAATGAGTGCCATTAAAATTGGAATGCTATTTGATGAACGTATTATGGATGCTGTAGTTGCTGCGATACATAAGTTTAAACCTAACAATATTGTACTTGATCCAGTGATGATTTCTAAAAATGGCTGTGAGTTACTAAAAGCAGATGATGTTGAGTATTTAAAGAAAAATTTATTTTCTGTTTGTACTCTGCTGACACCCAATATAAGCGAAGCCGAAAAATTGCTTGGAGACGTCATTCAAAATCAAGCAGCCATGGAGTTAGCAGCCACTGTTATGGGTGAGAAATATAAAACTAATATCTTAATTAAAGGTGGTCATTTACATTCAGAGAAATCTTCAGACGTGCTTTACTCGTATCAAGATACAACCTGTTACTGGTATGAGTCTACACGTGTTTACACTAAAAATACGCATGGGACAGGGTGCACACTGTCTGCTGCTATCGCTTCATATTTAGCACAAGATTATGTACTACAAGATGCTATTGTTGCTGCTAAGGACTATTTAACAAAAGCCATTCAATCAGGACGTTTTCTTAAAATAGGTCTTGGAATCGGACCGGTTGATCATTTTTATGATATTTGATGAGATGTGTAAAGCCGCATCACCAATAATGGAACGAATTCATCAATTACCATTCAATGTTGAATTAGCTGAAGGAATATTGCCGAACGAGAAATTTATTTTTTATCTTATTCAGGATGCCATCTATTTGTCTGATTTTTCTAGAGCGTTAGCAATGACAGCTGTTAAGTTGCCTGATAATCAATTGATGCAGCATTTCATAGAATTCGCACAAGGAGCGATGGTCGCAGAGCGTGAATTACATATCAAATATATTCGATCACATTCATCAGAAAAACGATTTACTACAGAGCCTACGCCTGCTTGTTTTATGTACACTAATTATATTTTAAAAATGGCAAGTACTGCAACTGTCGAAGAATCGGTCGCAAGTTTATTGCCTTGTTTTTGGGTATATCGTGAAGTTGGTAAGCATATCGCAGCATCATGCAAGAATGATCACCATCCCTATGGGGAGTGGATTAGCCTTTATGCGAGTGAACAATTTGATACATCTGTCCAAACTGCTATTTCTACCGTAAATAAGCTGGGCGCAACTGTTTATGACAATGCTAAAGAAAATATGATTAAGGCTTTCCTTAGATCAACGAAACTGGAATGGTTGTTTTGGGATAGCGCGTACCACCAAGAAAAATGGTTGATTTAGTTTGCTAAGCATCCCTATAGTGGATTTAAAACCTCCCCTCAATGAAGCTATAGCTTCATTGAGGGGAGGCACCACCCATATTGACTCACTGAGTTTTTGTTATTCTCATTTTTACATTTTCCGCATCGATTTATTTGAATCCATTATGTCCTTTATATCTTCAACTTCTTCCAATTTTCTTTTACTACCAACACTAAGTGATAGTTGGTATGGCGGTTTAGGAGGAAAAAATCTATTTCTGATTACTACGACTTTCTTTTTCGTGTCATTACTGTGTTGTAAATTCAGTTCGTTAAACATAGACGCGATATCGTTTGCAGGGAGATTCGTATTGTTGCTGTTTTTTAAAATGTGTAACTGATTCATATTGTCTATAATACTATCTACTTGGCTTTGCTGGTGATGTTCATCTAAGATATTGCTATGGACTAGATACTCTTTTGAATTAAGATAAAACGGAGTGGAGTTGATGTTTTCATAATGGTCGCGAAATGCACGCGCGTTATGATAAATATTCCCTAATTTTTTTTCTGCAGGAGATTTCTCATGGATCAAAGTAAAAGTTTGCATTGCGTTCTGGAAAGCAGTTGCAGCTAATTTTATATTTTTTAGGTAAAGAGAAGCATCACTATAATTGATATAGGTTTGCACTGCATATCGATAATCATCGTCATGTTTATTCTGAATTCGGGCATGTATATTCTCTATATCTTGATAGACGCCTAATGCATGTACATATTGCTTTTGATTAAAATAGGTATCTCCAAGAAAACGATACGTTTTGGTGGCGAAACGGTGATCTTCATCCGTCTTTTTTTCAAGCTGATCTAAGGCATGAATTGCTTGTGTAAAGAGGTTGATGCATTCAGGGTTTATAGGGTCTGTTGCAAGACGCTTTCCTTGTTGAAAATAGGCATCAGCCTTTTGTCTAAGCTGTAGGTCTTTCCGATTAATCATTAATTGAATCCTCTTTAAATTTATTCCACACGGCAAGCCGTGTGTCTCTAGCAATGGGGTTTCTTAAGGGGAGAGGCGCTAGCTCTCCCCTTAAGTTGATCACGGGGTTTTATACCTCGTGGTCAATATGACTTAATTATATTGTAACTGTATGTTTTCGAGTTGCATATTGTAAGCATAATGCAGGAATATTGCCAAGCAGCAATATAAAAATAAGAAGGTGAAATTGATCTAAAGCGTCTAAAACCATTAGAAGTAAACGGATATTATGTTATGATCCGCAGTGTCTGTTTGGATGTCTGTACTAGGCTATTATTTTCGGCTTCAACTTTTTTAATAACGTAATTCAATCTAGTCATAAATGAACCATTCGGCTGAGTTTCTTTAAGACATGTATTTTTATATTCAGTTAAATATTTCAATATATCAGGTAGAGAACTATTGGCGTTTTCTTGCATTTTTCTGATAATGTCTTCAGCTCGTCGTTGTTCACCTCTATATGGATGTGGATTAAAAAAATAAAAAATGTGGGGCGGGTTGAGATAATTATTAAACAAACTATTAATTTTTTCTTGAATAGTATGGCCTAATGCCCATAATCTATGGTAGTCGTCTGGAAATTGATGAATATTTTCTGGAGAGACATCAATAAAACCATCGATTTCCTTAGTACCTTCAATCAATGCATCAAGTTCATTTCGCTTTCTTAAAACTGCATTGATAGCATATTCGTGCCCTTGAGCTACAAAATTTCCGGCATAAAAGATTGCTTCAGTATCAGATATAATGGTGATGGATGCATCATAAAATGCATTGGCAAATGCTTTTGCCATAGGGGATAATTCTTTCATAATTTGCTCATAACTTTTCTCATCGAAGTATATGGATTCGCTGATTTCTTTATGAATAAAATTTGCAAAATAAACGGCCCAAGTACAGGGATGTCTCATGGATTGTGCTAAAACATTGGGTGGTTGTGTAATAAACGTTTGTTGGTTTTCTACTAACCTACACGCATGATCATATGCGTTACTATAAATAAAGATGAGCTTATTACTAGGCAGAACGTCTTGTTTGACTTGCTTTACATGGTAAAAATTATATATTGCATAGCCGGCAATCAGGTTGTTCGCACTATATCGATCACCTTCGGCTCTATTTTTTTCATGGATACGCTCACAATCTTTGCGCGTATCATCATCAATAAATTTACCAATGTCTGGATCTATCATATACGGTTTTTGAATAATCGCTTGGTTTTGTAATTGTTCTCGTCGACCTTCCATATAAATTAATTTATTTAATATGCAAACACGTTGTGACCCAAATAAGATCTCAAGGTATTCTGCATTGCCTTTTTCCCATGCGATTAATGTTGATTTGGGATCTTTTCTTGCTTTATCTTCAAGGGTATCTTTGCTGATTTCTGCAAAAACAACAAAATTTTTACTTTTACTGGATACGGGTATTTGTTCCAGTATGGACATTCCACCAGGACGGGTAATAGAGTCATCACTAATACAATATAAGTGACTAATAGACATTTTTGTCTGATTTGTTAAAGGGATAATAACAAACTGACCTTCACTATCATCATAATATTTTTTAGCTTTGTCGCATACTTCATTAAATAAACATTTTTCATCTTTTTTATCGTCACCGCTAAATACAAACAAATATGTAGTTTGATTGGATTTTGGCTTGATTTCTTTATGTAATGCATATTCGCAGTCAATGATTTCAAGGGTCGCAAGTGATGCTTTGCTGCCAAGCATGAGAGTCATTATTATTGAATTATAATAAGGGTGTGGAAGCTTAAATGTTGTCTGGATTAATTCATTCGTATTGACGTAAGTCAAATACGTGGTTAAATCAGGTAATGTATTCTGTAATTTCAGGTATGCAGTCGGTGTAAATTGGAGAGGAATAGGAGTTTTTTTATATTTCTCAATGATGGTTAGTGTACCGCATTCTTTATACAGTTGATGAATGTGTTCAAATATAGGATCGATAGGACCTAGGGTAAAGTTAATTGTTATGTGTTCTTGCGGAATATGGGTATCTTTGCAATAAAAATTGGGGCAGAGGTTTGCAAATGATTGATGGTATCTAGCAAGACTAGGATTACTTTCTCTGACACTGGGAAAAGGTAAATCTACAATCAAGTTTGCCAGCCTAAGATTTTTTTCACTGATTTGGGCGAATGAGCTAAGAAAATGTACGGCATGCTTGGTGGGTAAATCTGTCATCACAATTTTTAGTTTAGTAGGCGTGTCAGTTTGAAGTTTTGTATTATTAAATTCTGCAATCGCTTCATGGAGACTCGCAATTCCCATAGGTTGTGTCGTGACGACTAGGGTTATCTGCGGATGGTGATGTAATAGCGACCTCATCTTATAATTGAAATTGGGCCCGAAGAGTGTGTTTGCTAGTGGCTGTTGACCAATTAATTTATTTTGTGTTGCTAAGTCACCGATGGTTTGCGCTTGGTCCCATGCTTTAACGCCTTCGCTGGCATAGTTGTACGTTAGCCACTGCTTAGAGATGGGGATAAAATGTAATCCATATTGCGCAGTATATTCGAATGTATACCAACCTTCTTTAGTTACACTGAGAATCGCAGCTTCTCTATTTTCATTCTGTTTGTACTTTATTTTTTCTCTAAATGCTGCATCGATATGGCCTCTGCCGCCATCGGAAGTTAAAATAATGATTGTTTGTTCAGGCGTGATAATGGGAGCTTGGTTTCTTTCTGGCAGAGTTAGTGGTTTCTCAATAACTGGTGGATGAGTAAACATGTAAAGTTCCTTTTTATATACGCATTGTGAATCCAATAACACATCTCATTAGCGGGTAACCTAACTAATCCTACAGTCTATATTGTACAAGGCTCAATAGGAATTCCGGAGTCTTGGTTATTTTTATTTATTTTAACGACAAATACGCTCTCCCTGATCGGATTTGTCTCTCGAAAACATCCTGTTTTCTCGCAAAATAAATAAAAAATAACCAAGACTTCGGAATTCCTATTGAGCCTTGTACTCAAACTGATTACGGGTTATTCTTTATAATTTTGTATATATCCTTCTCATTATAGAGATTTTTGTTTTTATATAGTTCATTATATTTCTCAGGCTGTTGTTGACTAATCAAATCGTCTAACTTCTTTGTTGTTGATTGGAATAAATTAACAAAAAAAGAGTTAGTAAAAAAATTATTACTTAGTAAGTTATTATCATTTTTAAAAATATGCAGTGTTAATATGGATAAGAATACAAGGGTTATTATATAACCGCGAGTACAGCCCAAAGCGGCGCCTACTTTGCGATTCAATGTGGCGTAAGGAAACGAAAATACTTCAACAAACCCGGTAAAAAAAAGAGCAGCCTCACAAGTAGAGAATGCACCAACAAAGCAAATTAGCAGGCTAATAGAGTAAAATAACTCGGTAAGTAAATTCGCTGTTAATGGCCCTGCATTAATGGCAGCCATAAAATTTTGCGTGAACGTACTGTCAACCACATCATTGATCAAAGGCGAGCTATTAAAAAATGCTGCCAAGGGTATAGTAAATTTGATAGTAAATATCAAGGCTACGCTTAAACACATCATTGAAACAATTTCTTTTGTAGCGCCACGTGCCATGCCAAGAATTGTGTTAGCAACAAAAATTAAAAATATAAAAAAATCCAATCCGTTCCAATTATTCATTATTATTTACTAACCTCCATACAAATAGCAAAGCGTGAGAATAAAGCAAACTCTAGGCTCTTACGGAACCTAGATTTAAGCTAGATTCTAATATACCCGTGGCGGAATTAATAGAGGTTTAATAATTCCTTAAGGTATGCATGGTAATTTAAAATTAACTCATGGTTTTAACTAATTTTGATTCTATGAGATAACGATGCGCAATGTTGTTGCGCCATGGATTAAAAATAAAGGAGTATTCTCTATGCAACGTAATAGACTATCTGTTCACCTTCCTGAAAATGATAACACTGCCGACTCTAATGAAACGACCACCAATGCGCTACAAAAGCATATGGGTTGGTTTGCTAAAAATAATCAAATCAATGAAGCATCGCTTAAAGAAAAACTCATCGCATTAGGCGATACACAGGCAGAGGCTACAAGCCTAGCTTGTGGAGTCATGTTTGCAGGTGGTCTTGCTACGGGACGATGCCCATTTGGTTTTTTTAAACCGAATGATGCAGTCGGCAAGCTCCACCACCCAAGGAGTACAAAAATGTTTAATGCCGATGGTGATGGATCATTTAATGAAACACGTTGGAATGAATTGTTAACGTATACGGAAATAGACAAAGGTACAAAAATTATCACTCAATCTAAACTGTACGAATTTTTAAACTGGTGCCGTCAACAAGATAATGCATGGGATGTGTTCAACCTAGGGAAGACAGCATCAAATGGCGAATGGGAACAATTTTTTCTAAAATGCACAAATTATTGGAAAGCAATGGATGAAGGTGGATATGAGCCTTGTGTTACAGTAAAAAATTTGGAATTATTTTTTAAAAATACTCCCATTGTCTTTGATCAAGTAGTGAGCGGTGAACTACCAACACCTAGACCAAGATAACTATTATATAATGGTTGTGAAAAATAGTATTTTTCATTATTGCAAAAGCCTAGACCCCGGATAAACACCCCGGTGAGCCGCAGTTTTCTTTAGAATGACAAAGGCGTGGTGTTTTCCGGGGCGACAGGCATCTGCACTCTTTAGCAAAAAAATGTGTGCATCTGATAGGTGAGGAGAGGGATCGGTATTTAATGCTTTTTATGTACTTGATTTGCCTGTGAGATAGCAGGTGAGTCTATTAAAAAAATACCCTGTGGTTCTTTCGTAAGGCTAAACCCGAGCTTTGCTGGTTCTATTTTAGAAAAATGATTCAACTTTTCATTGAGCACTGAAAAATCATTATCTTCTTTCGCCGTAAAATAGGAATAAAAATCATTGAGTAGCATATACCAGGCAGGATCGACTTTATTAAAAAATTTACTATTTTTTTGCTCGGATAAACGATTTTCTAAGTTAACGATTTTCTCAAATATAGTATACGCTTTTTCAACTTGGTTGTTTGGCAACTCACTGCAAATCAGCCTTTGCATTTTCTGTAAGGCAGAAAATTTAATATCATTCTGGGAAGAAAATGTTTCAGTACGGTTTTTATTTTCTACTAGGCTAGTTGTAGTTACAAATAAGTTTAATTTTTTATCCAGGTGCTCCATACCATTAATAGTGTCCTCCAGATTGCCCTTTACTATTTCTTTTTCATAATCATGATATAATTGCTTGATCTGACTTAAAAAATAATCATCATTGACAGTGAGTAATTTATTTTCTAATTCCATTAGCCCTTGAAATACTTGCATTGCTTTTTCACACTCTACCAGCGAAAGCTTGTCAATTACATTGTTTGTAATTAAAAATTGACGAACATCAGAAGACATTTTATTGCTACTATCGCCTATATCAAATAACCATTCTTTTATGGTTTTTTTATAATAATCATGAATCATCTTGCCAGTTTGATTATAATTCATCGCATAAGCCAATTGATCTGGGCTTATCGTAGAGCTGGAATATACGATCTCTGTCTCACTATTTTGCAACAACTTATCGACAATTTCCGTTTGGCCAAGAAACGCTGCCATATAAAGAAGTGGCAACTCAATAGTCGTGTTTTCATTTGCAGAAATATCGATTCCAGCATGCTTAAATAATTCGGTTACAGAATTTTCGCAGCCGCGTAATTTAGCTTCAGCTGAAATCCATTCGGATTCAAGAGTACAAATTTTACTGGTTGTTATCCCTTCCTTACTAAGGATTGCTTTGGCCGTATCTATATCCTTATACTGGATAGCACATTCCAGAGGCACAACTGCATAGTGGTGAGTTTTGCTGGCAACAATGAGGTTGCAATCTATATTTTTTTCCAGAAGAAATGCAATACTATTTTTATGCTGCAAAATAATAGCATAGAGCAATGCTTTGGTTGCTTGAGGTTGATTTTCGAGGTCGGGATATTCTAGGAACATTTTTTTGATTAAATCGATATCATTGACTCGAACCGCATGGAGCAGCAATGAGCCACCATCACCTCCTACTATGCTTATTTTCTCTGGAGAGATTTCATGTAGCGACTGACATAACTCGGATTTCTGCCAATTACTAACAATCGCTACTAATGATTGGTTTGACTCGGGCACATGAATATCGGTTTCGCTAAAAACATATTCGCATTGCGGGTCGCTCAGCGCTAATGATTGGATAATTTCTCGAGCTTGGTAGATATCATCCATAGGAAGCATCAACGTGTTGGGTTTATTAATGTCTCTTAAGGCCATTGGCGCGAGAGGTTCAAGCGTAACCATAATGGTGTGCTCATTGCTTTGCATGAGTAACGCAGCGCCTGGAAGTGATGAACTATTGCTATCAATTTCTTCTTGAAGCGATCTTAAATAAACAAACATATTTTCTTCATTATACATTCCTACTGTTTTTATAGGGTGATGCGTATCTAGCTGATTTTCTTGATAAGAGGCTATTTTTTTGAATAAGGTATTGATTTGCTCTACTGCCGATGCATCCAAGGTTGTTAAACGATCTTTGAATTGACGTTTAAATTCGCCTGGAGAATATAAATCATCTTGAAAGAGGCCTTCATTAATCTCATTAATCAAGCCATGTAACAAAGCAATGATGTCATCAAATTCTGACAATTTTCCTACACAGTAATAGTCCGCTGCTGCCATTGCAAATCCGTGGCACATCCCCCTGCTATCAACATTAAACCCAGCAGCTTCCATTGCTAGCAGTAAGTCAGTATGTTGGTAAGATCTACTGTCACTCATTACCTTTATCTCCTATTTCGATAGACTAGGGCGCGAATTCAAATACGAAGTGCAATGAACACAAGTTAAGTATAGCAATTATTATAATAACTATGTAAAATATAGACAATCATACCATTTATGTATATTATCAAACCATAATGATAAGTATTTTAAACAGGTGATCTTATGCTAAAACGAGAAATGCCATCAGAAATTCCACGTGATTTCTTTATTAATCAAAGGTTTCTTCTTACACAACTTGACTATTTCATGTATCGCCAGCAAGGCTCCCAAAGCATTTCAAATTATTATCAATTATCAGAATTAAAACGCCTTAAGAAGCTTATTCTAGAGGCTTCTTGCGGTCAGACGTTTAGTAAAATTAGTCATGCCTGGAGAATGACAAGTCCTATATATCCAGATAATACGCAGCGTGGAAATTATTACAATAGTCTTTTCGGTAAAAACGTGCCTACTAAAGTAGTTAACGATAATAATGTTAGAGAAATTACAGACCCCTTATTACTGCAATTGATTACACAGTTAGAGAGCCGTTATGGAGAAGTGAAGTTATATCCAGAGGTATTAAAAAAGCAATTTGCTCATTGTTTATTCAATGCTGAAAATACAATAAATACAGTCGGCGCTCTCGAAATTTTTGATTATGCTGCTACGATAGCTGCGAAAGCAGAAAATCAAGAATCGGGATCCGTAACGGCTGACGATAATTTTATTGTATTAAAAGAATTGTTAGAGCCATTATTATACAAGAAAGATTTATTAGATGATGTTGCGTTTTATCATATTTATACGAATAGCTATAAATGGGATGCATCGCAAGACGTGAATGAGATGGAGGATGTTAACCAATTTGAGGATGAAGAAGAAAGATATTATTACTATCACGCGCAACTCAATAAATGTGCACAAATACAACAAACCATTATAAACAGTTTAGGTGGGTTGCGACTCCTAAAATCGATGGACATCACATCTGAACCCATAACGAATAATGTTAAGGCATCCAGTTTTGGTCCTAGATAAATTTTTATAAAAGGAATGCACATGATCCTAATTATTTTTGTAATATTGTTGTAAGGGGCACGTTGTATCGCCGGAATAATTAGGATAAAGATGATAGTGTTCCTCTGAGTAACATTGATAATTGCAATAGTTACATTCATGACCCGTGCTAAAGCAATCATCTAGGCACTTTTTATCCCATCCTGCGTAAGATATTGGAATCATACAAACAAATAATAGCATTATAAATGACAGATAATTTATTTTCATATCGGATAACTCCTACGCTTATATCATGGTGCAGTACTGAGTTGTTGTGCAATTTGTTCTAATATCTCATTTGCATGTTCTGGTATATTTGCTTCTATCGATGCTAGCGTTGAATGGATAATATCCAATACTGTTTTTCGTGAAGCAGGTGTTCTTACAAGTGACAGTAATGTCTCTAATGCAAGCTCGGTATCATATTCGACAATCACAGTTTGGTGATGCACAAGTGAGCGGAATTCATTATCATTCAAGTGTGAAAATACCTTGTTATTTCGTAATTTTTTGATTCCAGTCGATAGATGTTTGCCTGTAGTGACTTTTTCCATTTTAAATAGAATTAATAAAATACGAATAATTGCCTCAGGTATGCCTCCATCTTCAATGGTGGCTATGATGTCTTGAATGAATTCACTATCTCTCGTATCACTTAGACTATGAATTAAGTTATCGCGAAAAGGAAGATCGGTCGCTAGTATATGATTTAATAGGCCATAAATATGATGAAAAATCAGCTCAGCATTTGAATTACAAACATCACGATAATAGTCTAATGTAGAAATGATCATACGCGAGTAGGCTTCTTGTATATCAAAAAATCGATTGTTAGTTATGATGGGCTGGTAATGAATTCGTACTTTATCTGCTATATTCGCAATGGGCCAGATGAGTGGATTGTAGTCGCTAAGTAAATATCGAGCCATGCGCATGGGATGCAATTCTTGTAGTAATTTGGCATTATATTCATTTGAAAATGTACGTACCATAGGACCTAGCGTTAAATCATAGATCACTGCATTTAATTCGGAAATGGTGCGGGCGATAGTAAATAATTCCTCATCTTTTTCAGCTTTATCACCACTTATAGCTAAAATATCGTTTATCGTTCGTTCTTTCAATATTATTTTGTAATGAGGTGAACTAGTGCTCGAATTTTTATCGTCATGAATAATCATTTCATACAGACCAGGTGGTAAATGCTCAATATGATTAAGAAGATCAAAAATTTGACGATGTTCTTTTTTAGCGATCTTGCCAGATACAAAAATGCCTAAATGTCCAACATGTTGGTGCACTAAATAAACGATCACTTGTCCCGCCAATTTTAACTCTAAGATGTCGGCATAAATATCTGTTATCCAATGTAATGCTTGCTCGGGTGCAGTAATATTATCTCCTTCTGAACAAAATATAATAATCGGTAGGCGGATATTGCGAAGATCAATATTACTTTTATGATCTAAAGGAATTTTACCGTGTGCTAATTTATTCCCAATAAAGAGATTCTCCACGATGCTACGCATTTCATTTGAATTTAACTGCGTAAATCCACCCCACCAGCGCTCAAAATTAAGAAAGCTTAGCTCGGTCTTTTCAAGAGTAGAGTATAAGTTATAATATTTTTTCCAAAATGTGTTCGCAGGATTAAGCATTTCAAAATTCATGACTAAATGTGCGCCATCGAATTTTCCATGTCCCAAATCACTAGCATACTGTGCAAGCCAGCTACCACCAAGAATTCCACCTGCATAACGCATAGGATTTTTACCATTCGCACCCGCCCAATAAGCAAGCGGTGCGCCATTGATTACTATCACACCTGCAATATCAGGATGCGCCGCAGCAAGCGCCATAACAGCCCATCCACCCTGGCAATTTCCTATCACACACGGCTTAGGGCTATTAGGATGACGTTTGGCAACGGTGCGAAGAAATTTTTCTTCAGCAGCAGTAATGTCATGTAATGTTTGGCCAGGCTCTGGTTCGGCGAAGAAAATGACGAAATAAACAGGATGGCCTTCTTGTAAAGCAATACCAACTTGTGAGTCATCCTTGAAGCCGCCAATCCCGGAACCATGGCCAGCTCGAGGATCAATAATGACATACGGACGTTTTAACTTATCAATTGTTATATTGCTTGGGGGTATGATCTCTACCAAGGCATAGTTAACACACCGATCAAGTTTTCTACCATCAATAATCATTTCATAATCAAAAATAAGTACAGGGGGCTGCCCTGCTTGGTTATGCTCGATATATTGATTGCCTCGTTTTCTGAGAATATCCCAGAATAAAATGCTTCTCTGCATATAATCTGTAGCATATTCATTTAGTTCAGAAGATAACGATTTGGTATCGTCGTTGACAAGATTGATTATCGATTGATTTAAATCCAAGTAAGATTTATATACAGTTTGCAATGGATTGCTATCATCAGATACAAGTTTGGCAGTGAGATTCAGCATATCCGTATAATGCTGAGTCAATACATAGATGTGATCCATTAACATATTCGGTAATAGATTCATGACGTTACCCCATTCTAACCGAGCAGGTCATTCTGAATCAAAGACTACCTAGTCGAAAATGGTAGGTGAAGATGGTGATGGATTCTGATTCATCATTTCATTATTGCATAATCAACTTATATTGACTACGACGGGATATGAACTATCCGGGATAGCGATTTAGTGTCCCCGATTTGGTTTATCTTTATTCATAAATGTTTTACAATTGCGCAATTTAGTATTATATTTACATATTAAATGAAATTATGATTATAAAAAATACATAACGTGAGGATAGGGTAATGCAAGATAGAGTAGAAAAGGTATCTGCATCGTTAGCAAATTCCACATTAGAAATAGATCAAAAGCAGTACTTGGGTGCGTTAATACAAGAGCTTCATGCGAACTTTTCTATTCCTGATGATCATAAGGAGCGTTTTGAACTGTTTCCTTTTTCTAACGAATTGGGTTTTTGGAAAGTCATAAAAAATTTGCAACGAGTGGGAATAGAAAATAAAAATAAGAAAGGTGCTTTGTTATTTGGAGAATCAAATATTTTATCGATACTCCCTCGTTTGGCTGAAATAGTTGATTTTATTTTACTTGCCGATATTGAGCCTGAATTACATAGCCTGAATAAGCATATGATTAGTTGTTTGGAAAAAAGTGAAACCATTGACGAATATCTTGATCATTACCGCAATCAGTTTCCGATCGACAGTATTATGTTTGATAAATCAAAACCGATAACCTCTCAACTTAATCAATATGTTGATATGTTGTTAGGAAAGCAAAATTCTTTATTAGGTGAAAAGCGTGGGGAATCATTGAAAGATTATCATTTTTTAAAAAGTAAAATGAAATTTGACCAATGCAAGCAAGCCTTCAAGAAATTAACAATCGTACAAATTCAGCTTAACTTAGAAGATCAACATCAATGTAGTCTGTTGGCTCGTACATTAAACAAGCATGATACGAGTATTATTCTATGTAATTTTACAAATATACATGATTATGTTGATAAGGAAAAATTGAGTGTGACTGTCCCTTTATTGGCAAATCAGGAACAATGCTTGATCATGTACGCGATGGATATCAAGAATTTAAGAACAACAATATCCGTAGGGTTAAGTCATTATTTTCGTGATTGCTTAAACAAAGATTATCAGAGAACCCATGCTGCAGAACATATAACTAATGCTAAGGCATTATTTTTTTATAAGGATAAAAATACTACCGAGAAGAAAAAATTAGACAAAATTTGTTATGTGGGATTTTATAAAGAGTATGGTGGTTTGACTCATGATGATTATATAAAACAAATTATCAATGGTACGGCAAATATCAATGATTATTGCAATTTTTTGCATGCCCATGAAAATATGGCAGAAGCAGAGGCTTTTATTTTGGAAAAAATCAAACAACAAGGGCATGAATTAACGGAGAATTTGTATTGGATTTTTAGCGTGCGTGGAAATAAAGATAACGTAAACAAATTATTACGATGTCGTAATGACCATGGGACATGGTACCACGATCCATTGGACTATGATGGTGATGGGAAAGAATTTTCTCTTAGGGTCTTAAAGGCGGTAAACGATCGTCGAACAACTATTATTAGTAACGATAATAGTGAAAATAAAATCAATAATGAGGTCGCGCAGTTATTTATTAGTTTGACGAAATAGCCAGAATTTCCATGTTATATAGGCCGTAAGAATAAGTGTCTTGGTTTTTATTTGGCTCTATATGGGTTTCAGGGAGTAATGACGACGGCCCACTCCAAAAATATGCCTCAGCATGCTATTGCTAAGGCACAACGTCATTTCATTTTTGATTATGTTATCTATGATGTCGCACTTTGTACCAACATACGTTACTACTTGGATACCATTGCGAGTCTAGCCAGTGTGCAGGTCTTGTTTGGCACTCAACAGTAACAACGGAATGGCGACAGACATACCGATGGTGCTTGTGGTGAAAATAGTAATGGCAACGACCATACCTTGCTACAGGATACAGGACGCCATCCACGCTTCTATATATTACACGACCGTCAGCACTGGGTACGGGGTAGTATTTACCATCTTCACTATTATATATGAGACCAGCACCTCCACTCGAACAGCTTTGCGCCACTGTTGGTAGAGTAGAGATGCCTAAAGTGAGGGAAAGAGCTAAAAACCACGCTTGGTGTTTGATTTTCATATCACGCCCCTTTTATTAGGTAACAGGTTTTTCGTTACTCATAACTTCCAATTAATATTCTACTCTTTAAAATGGACGCTGTATGATTAATAAATAAAAATTGATACTAATATTATGAATATACTGATATTATTGAGGTTATGGGCGTGGTTAAAAAACGTACTTTTTAATGCGAGTTGAATTAACAAAAAATAAATCCATACCGCAAACGTCAACAGACTCTAATAATGAGGTGTAAACAAAAATGTTTATTATCATGTTAACCTATAAAGTGCCATTGGAAATTGTTAATCAATATGTTGTTAAACATAGAGAATTTCTTGATGGATGCTATAAGAACAATTTTTTTATAGCATCCGGGCCTAGAAATCCAAAAACGGGAGGTGTGATTATTTCGCAATTAAATAATCGAGAACAAGTGGCTACTATATTAAAACAAGATCCATTTGCTATCCATGATATTGCTGATTTTGAAATTATTGAGTTTGATCCGATTAAATATCATCCAGATTTTAGTGTTTTCATTAAGTAATATCAATTAGGCCCGATGTTGCTGGGCCTTAATGTGTCATTTGGCGTTTGATAGCACTCCGCATCAGTCATTATGCTTCCAACTAAGCCTCATGAACGAGGATAAAATATTGGCCATGCTATATCTTTTGCATGATGGCGACTGTTTTGATCCACTGTCTCATGATGTTCGTAAACTTCCTTGACCGCACTCGATCTGCTATCGGCTTGTTCTATGAATCTGTCATACTCTTCGCTTTCTTTTGTCTCTACTTCTACGGTACGTGAGCCTTCTTTTGTTGCTGAATTAGATGGCATATTGGAGAAAATATTTTCAATGTTTTGCTGTTCCATTTCGACACTACCCATTAAAACAGCGCCACTCTCAATGCTGATTCGAGGGGAATGAACGTCGCCAAAAACATGGCCTGGTTTTCTTATAATGACTTGATCGCCTGCAAAGATGTCACCCTTTATTTCACCATGTGTAATTACGGATTTAACCAAGATAGTCGCATGGATTTGTGCATGCGGGCCAACTATTAATCTATTGTTTTTAAAATAAATAATACCGTCAATTTGTCCCTGAATGGCAACATCTTCATCGGATATAATGTTACCTTTAATCATCACCGATTCACCAATGACGGATATGTCCATATTGGAAAAATCGTGGCTAGATTTTTTATCTAATGCTAAAGGAGATTGTTTGTCAGATGAGATATCAAAATTAGGCATATCGTTGGTTGTTGTTGGATCTAAATGCGCTATCTCTCGTACTCGTTTGAATAAGGAGCTAAATGAATTACCTTTATTAGGATGATCATCTTCAAAATCAGGTACGGAGTATTGTTTGGACATATCGAGTTCTTTCATATCGATACTGCCTTTTAAGAGGGCTCCATCTTCAATAGTAACATCTGAGGCGAAAATACTCCCATAAACACGCCCAGATTTTGTTACGATTACTTGCTGACTCGCATAGACATCACCTTTTATTTCTCCACTCACTACCACGACTTTTGCTAGCGTATCTGCATGAACACGGCCAGTCTCACCGATTTCAAGTCTATTATTTTTTAGTGCAATGGTTCCTTCTACGTGTCCGTTAATGAGCATATCTTCTTTTGCTGCAACATTACCTTTAATGGTAATGTCTTTACCGACTAGAGACCGCGGTGATATATGCTGTTCATGATTTAATTTATCAGCAAGAATGGGTAGCGTTTGTTCCTGGCTTGCATTGGTATCATCATTGGCTTGTTCATTTATGGATTTAGCTGACATAATTACATTCCTCCATGATTTGTTTAAAATAAAGGCTGAGCTTGCTTTAATATGTACTTCCATGCCTCATCATTAATGAATTCTTATGCATTAATAGCATTCATTAAACACCACCATTCATTAGCATATGCAAGATACAACCGGCGGTCAAGGTTGGCCGAATGTTAATTTTGGAATGGTGTCCTCATTGTATAAACACTAGATTGTTGCATCTCTATGGGTTGTATTGAGGTTTTGCTGGGATGCATTTTCCCCAGAGAGATAATAACTTCCTTATATAGCTTCCCTTTATCACATTCAGTGGTGTTGATTTTATTGAAAATCGTAGCAAAATCTTGTTGCTGTTCCTTTAGCTTACATTGAGATAATTTACTAGCGAGATGTTCAATAAGGATATTGTAGGCGCCACAAGAGCGTTGATGAGCCATTGTGCAAAAATACTTAAGTTCATGTATGATGAGCTCAGCAAGAGAGGCATCATTTCTATTGCAAGCTGATAGAACACCACAAAACCGAATTCGATCACTACTTGCTAAACGATTTGCATCCAGTAATTTAATGAATTCAGTTACAGAAAAATAGTACTTATCCTTTTCGATAAATGGGATCATTGCAGTGACTAATGCATCCGAATATTGTATGTTGCTTAATTTTTTATACGGCAAGAGTAATAGTTCTCTAGCTAATTCATTGTTTTGTCTACTCAATCCGTCAATCAACATCTTGCCATTCTCACTCTCATAAAAAGCTGCTGCTGATTGGATGAGTCTGTCCCTGGTGGATTGGTTTATGTCTATAGGGGATAGTTTTCTTTGCATATGAGGAATTGTATTAAATAATGCACAAAAATTTACTATAGTTTCTGCATCAGGCTTGTTCAGCAAGAGCTCTATCTGACTTAGCTCTTTTGTGCTGAATGGTAGGAAGTAACGTGCAACGTTAAGAAAGATTGCAGGGTTATTTGCTGCGAGACTGAAAAATTGTTCTCGATTCGATCTTGCTACTACATGTAGTTCGTTTGATAAGATAGAAAGTACTTTAGAATTATCCTTTAAATCTAGCGTGAGATTCAATAATCGCTTTAGATCTAATCTTGCTGCAATTTGCAATGCGGTCTCAGAATAAGATTCGCGAAGAATTTTTGTAAAATAGTAATGGTGTGCACTCGGCGTATTACTCGATAAATGCAAAAAGTCATTAATCATCATAAATAGCACATTTTGTTGCTGTGACGAATAGGAGTTCCAATCCACCTTGAGGCATTCTTTTAAAAATTTCTCATCAAACTGATATGTACCCAATATCTCTGCAAGCGTATCAGCTACGGGCTCAGAAAAAGCATGACTAGTCTTTATACATATTGTTAAGTCATCAATTTTATGGTTTAGAGCAAGTAAGCAATGTTCTGGTTGTAATGAGCTTAAGTCATCTGTAACGGATACTGGAACCTTGAGCAATGTATCCTGACAAATTTTTAGTTTTTCTTCCAAACACTGAGTGAATACGGTGGATTTTATGTCGTTAGTTTGCAAATAGCATAATTGATAATTAAGTAAATACTTGACTTGCAGAACATGAATTATTGTTTTTATTGATTTTTCTAAATTATTGGGTGCTGACGTAATGCTATTTAGATCATCAATCATACTTTGCAGGTGTGCATAAAGAAATGCACATATTTTATATTTATCTTTTACATGGGAATCTGGATACGTGTTGGCCTTAGATTGTAGGTCTTCAATTTGTTTTGATGGCAGGAGATCAATGTCATAGTATGCATTGATGGGAAAGCGCTTGTTTAGTAATAATGTGATATGCGTATCAATCTCAGTATTTCCATTGTTGCTTAAGTTTGGTAATGGGAAAACAAAACTATCTTTTTGCTTTTTGTCTCGTAAGTACTCGGACAAACTATCTTGTATAGTTCTAAAGAGGTTACATTTAGGATCATCCCCGTTAACACTAGCGGCAGTATCGCGGAGGATATTCATATTATCCGCATGCTTGATCCAATTCTTTAAATATGCTGCAATATCTACAGCAGTTTGCGAAGGATTTTCTGAGACATCTTTAACATAAAGTAGCTTGGCTATACCAGCTATAATTCTCGCATCAAATACTACTGTTTTATCTTCAGTTAGGCTGATCAGTTCTCTATAGGCAAGCGTCATAGCGCGTGATAATGTTAAATTATTCACTGAGGTAGAAAGTAGGATGAAGATATAATATTGCTTCGCTAATTTTTCATCACCATTTGCTTGTGTGTAAGCCTTGTTTGCTGTCTGAGTCAGGGTTTGAAATTCACGTAATTCGGCAGCGACAGTCGCGAATTTGATATTTCCTTTTATCTGAGTAGCAAAATCATCTGTCAGAGTATAAAGTTCACGAGTAAGACGAATACGTTTATCTTCACCAGATAATTGAGAGATGTCATGGAACACTTTCTTCAATTGCTCAAGTTGTGTGGTTATATAATTAGCTAATGTATTTTCTTCAGGTAGAAGTTTTTGCTGCGTCTCTAATAACCAGCCATAATAGGTGACAATGAGTCGATGAAAGAGATTCTCATTGGCGTATTCCTTGAGACAGAGTGATGAAAAATCATTGCTTGGTTTGTAGCGACCTTTTTTGTGGCGACAATCTGCGCGACTGTTTGTATGATCTGTGCGACTGTTTGTATGAAAGGTGTGTAACCCAAGCTTTGAGCAAGAGGGAAATAATTCCGAAAAACATGAGAATTGTTCAAACGCATTAAGCCGAAATTTATAGGTGTCATCTCTGGGAGCACATATATTGTGCGCAATATACGTTGATCTAATGTACTTCAATCCCACATCAATATCAGTGGATAACGGGTTGCAAGCTTGGTAGATGACACTGTGTGTTAATAAATAGGCTTCATATACCATGCGTTGTTGTTGATTAAGATTGTTAGAGTCATCCGGTTTAGTGGAGCCGCAAAAGAAATGTGAATGAGGATGTAAATTTGGCAAAATGATGGCGCGTACTCTTGCACAAACAGTCTCCAAAAAATTATCTATGGATTCGATCTTATTGGTATTTGCTATATTGGTGATGTAAGTATAAGCCTTAACAGCAGTTACGAGTAATCTGGTGATTTCCTTAATCGTCTGAGCGAAATGATCGGGTTGTGAGATAGTCTCATTCGTGCCATTTTTGATACTATCATACCACTTTGCAATGTCATTTAACTGACGTTCTGCAGAGTTGAACAGCTCTTTCAGCGTATCCTTAGCGGATTGCTGATGCAGCTCATCACAGTTTGTAAAATTATCACGCAAATCAATGGGATTGATATCAGGATTATTATTGCTAATCCACTTATCAATGTTGTTGTTGGCATCCAGTGTCTTTTTTAATGTAGCTTGCTTTTCTGCATCACAATAAAGAGGAGCAATAAAGCGCATCTGTTTTAGTAGATTTCTTTGCATCTCGATAGAATTTGAACCTAAGTATTGTGAAAATGACTGATCAAAGAGGTGGTTCCACGCCTCTTGATTACGTTGATCTGCTGCTTCGCAATTAGGATATTTACTGGTTTTAGTAAAAAATGCATCAGTAAAAAGCGTATCATAGTCATCGAGAAGATCATTAAGAGTTATTTGTTTATTATTAGCTGCAGTAAGGTTTTGTTCACTATTAGCCACAGTAAGGTTGTGATTAATATCATCTACTATCTTTTTGAATAATCTTTGCTTAAGTTGTTGATCAGTAGTCGATTTGTATACGCTAGTGATAATGCGCGGGTTAATAGGTTTTGTTTGCTGGCAAAGAAAGTCAACAACATCATGATTGCAAGAAATAAATTCAATTAAATGAGTTACATTTTTATTTTCAGCGGTCATGGTGACTATGGTGTTATAAATTGTTTCTATTACATTAGTATGAAGAAATCCAATTTCCGGTTTATCGGGCAGATTAATGATAGTGTTTAAGCTATCAATATTATTGGCTTTTACTAAAGAAGCAATAGTGTTATCCAAACCATTCTTTAACCATGCATTTATTGTATTTGTATCTTCAGGCGAAAGTGAGTTGCCTACTGCTAAGGATAAGGGCTTATTCGTTACATAATTAAAAAGATGATCTCTCGTAGCCATGGCTGCAGTATAGAATGCTTGTTCCTTTAGGCCGCAGTAATAATAAGCAATAGTGTGTAAGCGGCTGCGTACTAGGTTCTGCTCTTCTGAATGGGATAAGACAGAGTTAAATAAAACTTGCATCTGGCTAGAAAAAAACTCACGCCATTTATCAGATAACTGGTTGAGAGCATCCACATTATGTTCAGTGGATATTTGTTTGGTGAGTGTGGTATGCGCAGTTTTAGTAATAGTAGGATTATTACCTGTATAAAAAGGATATCCCTCTATATTTCGAAAAAGCGTGTCTAGTGTTATTTTATTTGGATTATATTTTGCCAAACTCAAATAAATACTGTGATAATAACAGGCCAATAACAGGCTGTTAAAAAGAGGACGATACTTGACGTCAATGTTCGCCGCTACTAATTCAGCCTCAAATCCCATGCTTTTTAAGCACTGGATTTCACCAAGTACGATAGTATTAGAATGGTCTTTCATTAAAAATGAAAGATAAATAGATAAAAAATTCTGAATTTGATTGACTAACTCATCAGGAAATTTAACACCACACTGTTTGTAGAAAGCTAATAATGTTCTTGCCTTAGTTGTTATTTTATTGACGTTATTAAGTTGAGGTACAATACTAAACTCGTTGAGTACGTTACTGTATGTTTCTGAAATATCACCTATTGCATCACGATAGGTTGCGACTGTGTTATGGATAATTTCAATGGGGTGGTGTCCTTCGCCCAATAAGAGATACAGATGACGATTCGCTATGTCTTTTAGTAATGCGTTATTGCATGGAAAGGTTTCGTTATAGGTAATGTCCATGATTTTTGCTGCATCTAATACGTTAACAGAGTCTGACTTGGACAATAGGCTCAGGTAGTGGTTGTACACCCTATTGATTATTTCGCGGGTAACGAGATCAATTTTGATTTCAAAGTGTTGTTTTTCAAACACTACCTCAGAAACGCCCGTGGTTAAGAGATTGATAATCGTATTAAATTCTTGAATATTACTACCTAACAGTGGGTCCTTTGCTAACAATAAATCACATTGTTGTTTGATACGCTCAGCTTCTCTTGATGCAATAAATTGGTTCACTATGGTAAGAAGAGTAGGGTCAGTTATTTCTTCTTGAGCGCAAACGTAACGGATAAAGGACTCATTTTTAGCAAGTCGTAGAGTTAACCCAGGGGTTGCAAGTTTCGGTTCACATATTATAGTACAGATTGTTGCCATCACATGAGCATGAAAAAATCCAGTTTCTGGGTTGTCAGGCAGATTAATGAGAATAATCAAACCAATACTATCATTGGCTTTTACTAGAGAAATAATGGTGTTATCCAAGCTCTTCGCTAGCCATTCGTTTATCTTAAGATTAGCATCAGCTGAAATTGAGGCTGCGAATATGCTGGGCTCCTTAGCAACTACGTAATCAGATAGATTTTTCTTCTTTGCAATGGCTGCCTCATAAAATGCTTGCTCATCTGGACCGCAATAAAGATAGGCTATGGTTTGCAACCGGCGCGATAATGCGTGTTGTTCGTTTGAATTGGAGCGAGCGGATTCAATTAGAATCTGTATATGTTTATAAAAAAGTTCACGCCATTTTGGATCATCATTCATACTATTTGGGATAGCGAGCTTCTTGTATTCCTCGATAATGGCATTTCTATGATGGCTGTCTCCGATATAATCACGATATTGTTCAAATGCACCATCATTATCCTGGAAAAGGCTATCTAATGTTGCATCTTCTTCAGGATCCATAGGAAATATAGCATCTAGATCTGTGTTGGGGTTGGTTAAACGCAAATTAATTTCGTGGTAATATTTTGCGAGTGTTGTGTAGACTTGATTTTTTTCGCATTTTGCCAATAACTGGCTATAAAAAGGAGCCAGAAGTTTATTTTCAATTTTTAAATGTAATTCTTTTTCAAATCCCATTGCTTTTAGTAAGTCAATTTGGCTAGATATGATACCTGGAATGTTTGTTTTAAATAAATATGAAAAATAACTTGATAATAGTAGTTCAGTTTGATTTTTACTTGATGTCAATGCCTTAACTTGATGTTCGTCTGAGGACGTGAAAAGTGCTTGAATATGTTTTTTATAAAACAGTAATAGCGTTTTGACCTTGCTTACTATAGTGTTTACATCTGCAGCAGTATTTTCGCTTAGATAAAGTAGGGGGTGATTTGTTGGTGGACGACTTCGGTTACCTTGTTTGTCATTACCACAAAAATCCTTTAGCACATTATCGTATGCTTCACAAATGCTCTCATCAATACGGGTATATTTTTCCAATGTCTCATCAATGGATTCAAGCGAATGCGTTCCTTCGCCTAGTAAAAGATAAGCATGACGATTTCTAACATTTTGTAATAAGGATGTGGTGCGCGAATAGTTCACCAAATCATTACAATGTTGAATGACAGTTGCTTGTTGTTGGTTTAATAAGTCAATGGATTTTGATCGAGACAATAGTCGCAAGTAGTGTTCATAAACTTCTTTAATTGGAATTGTAGGATCAACGTTAGTTGGATAGTCCTTTCCCCTAAACGTAGTAATTGACAAACGGCGTGCAGTGGGGTGACGTATGACTGCGTTAAAATCTGCAATATCGGAAGCTGATACTTCTTTAATTTCTAATAAATATGCGCAGGTCTTTTTGATGATTGCATTTGTTTGTAATTCAAGAAATTGTTCAACAAGCTTATTTTTTTCAGTTGCACTATTTTCTGTAGTATTTTTGATAAAGGGCAGAGCTTGAATTTCAAGCATAGCTTTATCAAGAGTAACAATGTTCTCGAAGTAAAGTAAATTACTTACTTCCTGGCTATGCTTGTTTTTAACAACGTGGTGGTTTTTTTTCTTTAAGAATTTCTTGAAAATAGTATTAAAAGAGGGTGTAATTATTTTATAAAATTCTGTTTTATCCGCGAGCACACTTTCAAATTTATCAATCAGTTCACTCTGAAGTAGATTGGATAATTCGGTATCATTATCATTACACCGCAGTAGTTTTTTCTCGAGAGTTTTTACTAGCCTAGAATGGAATGCACTTTTATCTCGATAATTTTCTACTATCTTGATGGCGTTAGCTCTTTGTTCTCTTATTTCTATGGCTATAGCATTCTCACCCTTAATGGCGTTAGCTCTTTGTTTCTTTATCTCTATGGCTATAGCATCCTCTTCCTTGATGACGTTAGCTTGTTTCCTGGTATTCTTCCTGGGTTTATTCGTGCTTGCATAGTGACAAGCACTATCTAATAGGTTGTCAAATTGCTCGATTAGTTTCTCATTGCCGTTATGAGTGGGCAGTTTATTGTTATCAATACTCTTAAGTGAGGTCAGTGCTTTCGTTACTATTTTATAAAGTTCACTGTTGTTGTTAAAGATAAATTCGCCATCTATATTCTTTTGTAATTGAGTAAGATGTGCTATGAGAGTTGTAATTGTAATCTCATCTTTTCCAATCTTACCTTCATCAATATACTTTCCAGCTATTAATAGTAAGTCATGAATTTGTTCAAGCCGATTAGGATTGAAACCAGAGAATCTGCTGGATTGACGATCGTGTACGTAATTGGTTACCCCACTAAATAAATCTTGTATAACCCGTAATCGTTTCTGTTCATTGCTATCTTCTTCAGTAGTGATGGCTAAATCTAGATAGCTATTACGTACGCTCTGCAGCTGCTGCCGCGAATTTTGGACCTCAGGTTTTGAGCTTAGGCTGCGCACCGCTAAGGTAAAGCTAGCATGACCAAGGCCAGCTACTTTAGCAGAGGGTTGATCCTTATAGTGACGGAGTAGATTACGAATATGTTGGCGAAAAATAGCGATATTTTTTATTTCAGATGCTATTTGCTTTTGTGCGGCAGGGTTTGTTTGTTCTTTAAACTCGATTCTTTTGTTCTTTTCAATGAGTTGAAGGTCGTTTTCTAATTTAAAAACATTATGAACTAGAGTTCCTATGTTATCTGTATTTTTATCATTATAACCAATGCCGAAGTCTGTTAATGGCTGCAAATTAAATTCTTTAAATTTTTTAATTTTTTTACTATTTTCATCAAGATTGGCAATTATATTTTTGATAAGTTGGTTGTCATCATGATGCATACAAGTGATAGCCTGAATGTCAGGACTGACTACTTGATTATTTATTATGCTGATCTGATTGTTAATCTTTCTACGCTGATTTATTTTTTCAGCACTCATTATTGGTATTGCTAGCTGTGCATCATGACTGTCATAGAAAGGTTGTAATGCAATTTTTTTAGAAGGTACATTTATGGGTAGAGAGGGTTGTTCTATCTTAGTTTGTTGCACTTGAACTAAGTCGGGATTGTATTTTTCAATGTGCTCAATGATTTGGCTAAGAAGTGCAATAAAATCTCCTGTATCCTTTTTATCTTGAGTATCGTTATCCTGTGTTGGCGTAATTATCGCAAGAAGAGTATCGAGAGGACTACCAGAGCGACTCTGATTGTTGGTAGGGGATATCGTTCTTAGAGCTTCTCTAAAATAATTAAGAAGCTCATCTTTGCTAATTAACCGATGACGGTTGTTGTAATACGATAGCGTATTATTAACTAGAGCGTATGCTGCTTTACTTAATGGGTGATGTATATCTTTAGTAAATCGTTGCCTAAATGTATTCAGTTTATCATTGATTTCTGCTCCCAGGAATTTTCTTGCTATTCGTTCTTGTTCGCTAATTTTTGTAGTAGCTGTAGCAGCCATAGGTGACGATGGGGGAGTCGGGGTGGTGCTTGAGGATGATATCTCGGGTAAATCACCGCTATAGATATCACTGAATATATTGCTTACAGTTACGTCTTCTACAGCAGCAGATGGTTTTTGAGTTGAATAGAGTTTCTGTATATCATTAGGTATCTCATCACCCGAGGTTGTCTCTTCTGTATTACTATTACTAGGAGTAGTTGTTTTTTTGGTTGATGTAGCGAAATACGTTGCAAGAGTATTTTCAAAAAAATCAAGATGCTCAGGTGCTAGTTTTTTATAGGAAAACCAGCCATCAAGACTATCTTTTATTTCTTTTATTTTTTTTAGTATGTCTGGTTCTGCTCCCTGTTTTTCGGCGATGTACGGAATGATATCAAGCAAGCATTTTTGGTATTCCTTAGCCTCATCCGTATTGCTTTTATTAACGAGTAGTTTGAGTTGTGAGACGATTGCATTATATATGTCTGTTATTGGGATACTACCGTTTTCATACTGACTTAAATGAGTTCTTAGCGTAGCTTCAAATGTAGTTGTATCGTTTCTACTGGGAAAATTGTTCTCATATCTGCTAAGAATTTCTTTAATCGTACGTGCGATTCTAATATGGGGCAGATAAGGCAAGTGTATTCCATCTATCCAGTAACGATAATGATTGGCTTCTTTACTCGACTCACTAAGTTGATCATGAATGATATGAATATTTCTATTCTTAGTTTCTTGTTCTGGGTAACTTCGGTAGATGCCAAGAGTATTATCAGGTGATTTTTTATAGACATGAATATTAATGCCTAACATGTCACTTGCAGCACGAATCTCTTGTTCGCTACCTTCTGTTTTAGGCTGGCTCATTGCTCGCATTGCATCATCAAAATTTACATCACCCTCAGTATGTGGTGCATATATTTCTTTATGGTTATGCATGAAATGTACTAAACGTTGGCGAAATATTGTCTCTATTTTATCTTCTAAAAATTTGGCCTGAGCATGGATAAATTCTTTTGATCCATCGTATTTTTGTAATAGTGATTTGATACGATCTTTATCACTGGTATCACCAAACAACTTTTGCAGGGATTCCTCAAAGAGCACATTATTGTTTAGCGCGGGTAAAAGCACACTAAAAACTAAGGAATAAAGAAGACAGCTGCCATCAGCATAGACATCAATCTCTTTATAATTGCTTCGAACATCCATAATCCAGCTCCTCAATTTTTAGTACTAATAATGATCGTAACATTTGATTCTTAATTAATACTTAAATGCTGGAAATTATTCAAGTAATATTATGCTTATTTTTTATTTAGCCACATGCAATGCTGAGTGACTTTTGCTGAGCTTGAAGGTGAATCGATTTTATTTATGTATTTCAAGATGTTGTGTATTTCAGCATGAGTAGTGCTATTTTTACTGCTGTTTCATTAGAACTTTGTATTTAAGATTTCCTTAAGCATTGCGTTGCAAATGTAAATTCTCACCATGCGAATTCTAAAAAAAAGTGTTGCACCCTTATAAGAATATTAATGTCTTAAAATATTAAGCTCTTTATAGTGAAAATGTAGGTGTGCTTTACTCTGAGAAACTCAACATGCGCAGTGATGTAAGCGTTTTGCTGAAGCGTTCAGAGAATATGGCTGAACGCTTAGACTGTGAGATGACTTCTTCGAATCGTAGATTAATACGATTTGACTACTACTCGTGTACCTACATTAACAAAATTAAAACGTAGCCATTCGGCATCTGCGACATGCAAGCGGACACAGCCATGGCTGATATTTCCTTCGACTACTTCTCCGTCATCAACGCCATGCAATGCCTGACCGCGATTAAAGAACATGCAATAAGGCATGGGGGCACCTCCTCTTGGCATGGGGAATATTTTTGATTTGCAATCTTCACTACCTAGAGAGTTAACCCGAAACGAACCTACTGCAGTATGACAGGGTCGTCCAAGATCAGGACACCAGTCTGAGCCTGCTGTTGCTAACCCGGATCGAACTAAATTGCCTTCGTTATCGTATGCTCCCCATGCATGTACGTGAGGATCAACGAGAACCACTTTTTCTCTTGTGGTGATGTGCGATGAAAGGCGTGCTGAATAATCGGGAGACGTAGTGGCAGATGAGCTGCTACCAGAGGGCAGATCGGAATACAGGGATGAGCAAGAACTGAGAGCGAGTGAAGCGGAACATAATGCTAAAAATGCAATACTCGATCCTACATTTCGCATACCAAGCACTCCTTTTTATTTTTATACATATTCATTCTATCCCGAAAATGCGTGTTTAGGCGTACTCTTAAGAATATTAAATAGCTTGAATTTACCTATTATTATACAAGTTAGACAAAAATATTAAAAATGGGTAGCTTCTATACGCAGTTTTATAGGTATTCGCTACAAATTATAGGGTAACTTGTCATGCTGAGCGCAGCGAAGAGTCTCAACGGATTGATAAAAAGCGAGATCCTTCACTGTGTTCAGGATGACAAGACAATTTCACTCTATGATTAGTGGATACCAGTATAGGGTCAAAGAAAGAACATGTTTTGTATCTATACTCGTGGTAAATCATATTATATGATTTACCACGTCTATTTTTTATGTACAGATTAGGAGCAAAGTATGATGAAGTATGGAGTTACAATGAAATCGTCTGTAATAGCTATAATTGGATTTGGCGTAATGTGCGCAGCTAGTTATGCAGCAGAAAACCAAACCTCGCCACCATCAACAGGAAATCAAGCATCCATGCAAACTTTAGATAAAGATAAAATTACCGGCGACGCTTTTTTAACGGCAAATAAAATAAAACCAGGAGTCGTGACCTTGCCAGATGGTTTGCAGTATAAAGTGATAAAAGAAGGTAGTGGGCCAAAACCTGCCGCAACCGATACAGTAACAGTTAATTATGCGGGTACGTTAATTGATGGAACGGAGTTTGATAGCTCATATAAACGTGGACAACCGGCGACATTTCCAGTTGGTGGTGTCATTGCAGGGTGGACTGAAGCACTTCAGTTAATGAAAGTTGGATCGACATGGGAACTTTACATACCTGCAGCTCTTGCTTATGGTGCAAATGGCGCACCTCCTGTGATTGGACCTAATCAAACATTAATTTTCAAGGTTGAATTACTGAGCATCAATAAATCATAATGCAAAAGAAACAATCGAGTAGGTAAAATCATAAGAATGAGCTTGATTGCAAATGAAAAGTACAGTAAAAAGAGCAGTTCTTCAAGCTTGGTACAGCGAATGTGGCGGAATTGGTAGACGCGCTGGATTTAGGTTCCAGTGGGGTAACCCGTGAGAGTTCGAGTCTCTCCTTTCGCATAAGATTTTCTAACTGCTTGAAAAATTCTGGTTTGCAGCTGAATTTACCAATATAATAACGCCGGATAAACAAGGACTTCACTCGAGAAGAGGTTCTTGTTTTTATGAAGGCGGGAAAGTTTATTTGATTTTTTTGGGGTCACATCATGCAAGTATCAGTTGAAAAAATTAGCGATATTGAGCGTCGTCTTACTATTGTCGTGCCAGTTAATCAAGTAGAAGAAGCATACACTAAGCAAATCAATCAGGTTGCTAAAAATGCGAATATTAAAGGGTTTCGCCCTGGTAAGGCGCCAATGTCTTACATACAGCAGCGTTTTGGTAGTGATGCGCGCAAAGAAGCATTGAGCGATGTTATCCAAAAAGCGCTATACGAGGCCATTACTGAAAAAAAACTTACACCGGTTAGTACGCCGCAAGTTGAGCCTAAGGTGGTGACGCTAAATCAACCCTTAGAATTTGTGGCATCGTTCGAAGTGTTACCGGAAATTGGGGAAATAAAATTTTCAATGGATACCATTGAGAAACTTGACGTTGATGTGAAACCAGATGATATCAACTTTGTTATCAAGCAGTTGCTAAAACAATATACCCAATGGAATGCAGTTGATCGCATTGCGGATGAGAAAGACCGGGTCATTATCGATTATTACTCTATTTTTGAAGGCAAGGCTGATCTTGAAAATAAAATTCAACAATTTCCCTTGGAACTGGGTAGCAAGATGATGCTTCCTGGGTTTGAAGAGGGATTAATCGGGGCAAAGCAAGGAGAAGAACGGACTCTCCATCTCAGTTTTCCTGTTGATTTCACTGTTCAAGAAAGAGCAGGTAAGCCCGTTGATTTTGTTGTACAGGTTAAAGAGATATTTGAAGCTGAAATACCGGTACTCGATGATAATTTCATCAAGAAAATTGGCGTGAAAAGCGGTAAAGAAGAAGATTTAACACAACAAATTAAGCACTCTCTTGAGCATGAGCGCAATCGCTTAGTGAAAGAAAAGCAAAAAGAGCAGATTTTTCGCCAATTACTTGAGCTAAACCCGCTCGAAGTGCCGAATGCACTCATTGCTCGCGAAGCAAAAAATATTCATGATGAAATGTATCCACAGCATCAACCTCATGATCATCATCAGCATTCAGACGACGAAATGGCAACATTCAATGATATTGCAAAAAAACGAGTGATACTTGGTTTATTGATAGCTGAGTATGCAAAGCAAGCTGATCTTAAGATAGATAAAGACCGTGTTCGTGCGCGTGTTGAGGAAGTCGCCTCAGTTTATGATAGTCCCAAAGAAGTGGTGGAATGGCTCTCATCTGATGAACGCCGTGCAGGTATTGAAGCACAGGTAATGGAAGACCAAGTCATGGATAAGCTCATGGAAGGTGTACCGGTTACCATTAAATCTATAAGTTATGCGGAACTTAAAGGTATCCGTATATAAAAAAACGTGGCCGCAAGTGACTGAATTTTCTTCATATTTATTGCTATGTGAGGAGTAATCTACACTTGCGACCCACATTGAAAATCTATTACTACATCCAGAAGACAAGCTTTCAGGTTTTGAGTTATAAATATATCAATTAAGGAATGCATATGTCTGAGAAAATGATTAATCGTTCGACAATCTCCTCTAACCTGGTTCCTATGGTTGTTGAGCAAACAGCACGGGGTGAGCGGGCATTTGATATCTACTCAAGATTGCTCAAAGATCGCGTCATCTTTCTGGGTGGTCCGATTGATGATTATGTGGCTAATTTGGTCGTCGCTCAATTATTATTCTTAGAATCTGAAAATCCCGATAAAGATATTTCTATCTATATCAATTCACCAGGTGGTGTTGTTACCTCCGGGCTTGCGATTTACGACACCATGCAATTTATTAAGCCTGATGTTAGCACGATGTGTATTGGCCAAGCAGCTAGCATGGGTGCATTACTGCTTGCGGGTGGTGCTGCCGGCAAACGTTATTGTCTTGCAAATTCCCGCGTCATGATACACCAACCATTGGGTGGAGTTCAGGGACAGGCATCAGATATCGCTATCCACGCAGAAGAAACGTTAAAAATACGTACGCGGTTGAATGAGATACTAGCGAAGCATACGGGCCAATCTGTAGACATTATCTCTAAAGATACAGATAGAGATCACTTTATGAGCGCAGAGAGGGCTCATAAATACGGGATCATAGATAAAATCCTCGATTACCGAGCCAATAAGAAGTAATAATATAATTATGGGCAGTCAGTTGATTTTGCGTAAATCATCCCTATTTAGTAGGTATATAACTGAAGAGGCTTATCTATGAGTAATGACCAACGCGGCAATAGTGGGAGAGATAAGGTATTCCACTGCTCATTTTGCGGTAAGAGCCAACATGAGGTGCGTAAGCTCATCGCAGGGCCATCGGTGTATGTCTGTGACGAATGTGTGGCACTTTGTAACGATATTATCAATGAAGAGACTCGTGAAGATAAGCCAACTTCAGCGCCGGATTCCTTGCCAAGGTTGCCAGCACCAACAGAAATTCGTAAGACTCTCGATGAATATGTCATTGGCCAAACTCAGGCAAAAAAGGTGCTCTCAGTTGCTGTTTATAATCACTATAAGCGGTTACGGACCCATAACAAACAAGACGATGTTGAGTTAAGTAAAAGCAATATTTTATTGATTGGGCCGACTGGCAGCGGTAAAACCTTGATGGCCGAGACGTTGGCGCGTCTCTTGAATGTCCCTTTTGTGATTGCGGATGCGACAACGCTTACTGAGGCGGGTTATGTTGGTGAAGACGTTGAAAGTATTATTCAAAAGCTTCTACAACGCTGCGAGTATGATGTAGCTAAAGCGCAGATGGGTATTGTTTATATTGACGAAATCGATAAAATTTCTCGTAAATCTGAAAATCCATCTATTACTAGAGACGTTTCAGGTGAAGGTGTCCAACAAGCTTTGCTTAAATTGATAGAGGGCACCATTGCTTCTGTGCCTCCGCAAGGGGGTAGAAAACACCCGCAACAAGAGTTTATCCAGGTAGATACACGGAATATCCTATTTATCTGTGGTGGAGCATTTGCAGGCTTAGAAAGAGTGATACGTGATCGCTCTGAAAAATCAGGCATTGGTTTTTCGGCTGAAATTCATGGCAAAGAAGATGCTAAAACGATTGGTGATCTTTTTCGTGAAGTAGAGCCATCAGATTTGATTAAATACGGCTTGATTCCTGAATTAATCGGCCGCTTGCCCGTTGTTGCAACGCTGGAGGAGCTTGATAAGGAAGCGTTAGTTCGTATCCTGACAGAGCCTAAGAATGCCTTGATTAAACAATACCGTAAGCTCTTTGAAATGGAAGGCGTGTCGCTCGAATTTCGAGAGGCTGCTTTACATGCTATTGCTGAGCGTTGTGTGGAAAAAAAGACTGGAGCTAGGGGTTTACGTTCTATTCTTGAAAAAGCATTACTAGATATAATGTATGAACTTCCTTCCTTAAATCACGTCACTAAAGTGATTATTGATGAGGCTGCGATTCATGGGGAAACAAAACCAATGATTATCTATGAAAATCCTGAGCAGCAGTCAGCAGCAGAATAGTGAATGACTTATAATATACGGTATAACAGGCCAATTAAATAAGGGGGGATACTATGCCTATATCCATTCCAACTGATACGACCAGCTTAAGTGTTCCAGTATTACCATTGCGGGATGTTGTTGTTTATCCCTATATGGTCGTGCCCTTATTTGTAGGCCGGGAACGTTCCATTAAAGCTCTTGAAATAGCAATGGCTGCAGATAAACAGATACTTCTTGTTTCACAAAAGAGTGCAACCGAAGATCAGCCTAGCGAAAAGACGATTTATCGAGTAGGAACGCTCGCAACGGTACTGCAACTACTTAAACTACCTGATGGTACAGTCAAAGTATTAGTTGAGGGAGTTAAACGCGGCACCATTGTTCGCTTTATTGAGAATCAAGATTATTTTCTTGCAGATGTTGAATTGTTTGAAGATAAAAATGCGAATGATAGGGAAGTTGAAATTTTCGTTCGCTCACTAAAGTCTCAATTTGAGCAATATGTAAAATTGAATAGAAAAATTCCCGCCGAGATTATGGCATCCATTCTTGCAATAGAAGACGGCGGCAGATTAGGCGATACCATTGCAGCTCATCTCAGCATCAAACTAGAAGAAAAGCAAAAATTGTTAGAAATAGAGTTATTACCTAAACGTCTCGAAAGATTAATGGCGTTATTGGAAAACGAAATTGATTTATTGCAAGTGGAGAAAAAAATCCGTGGGCGTGTAAAACGTCAAATGGAAAAAACGCAGCGTGAATATTATTTGAATGAGCAGAAGAAGGCGATTGATAAAGAACTGAGCGAAATTGAAAATATTCCTAATGAATTTGAAGCGATTGCTAAGAAAATTGAACAAGCAGGTATGACAACGGAGGCACGTGAAAAGTGTGAGACAGAACTAAGCAAGCTTAAAGCAATGCCTATGCAGTCTGCGGAAGCCACCGTATCACGCAATTACCTTGATGTGATGCTATCACTCCCATGGAGTAAACGCAGTTCTGCTCGTGTAGATCTAAGCTCAGCTGAGAAAGTTCTTGAAGAAGAACATTATGGTTTGAAAGAAGTTAAAGAACGCATCATCGAATACCTCGCCGTGCAAAAACGTGTGAAGAAATTAAAAGGCCCTATTTTATGCTTAGTGGGACCGCCTGGTGTGGGGAAGACGTCTCTTGGTCAATCCATTGCAAATGCAACAGGACGTAAATTTGTGCGTATGTCACTTGGCGGTGTGCGTGATGAAGCTGAAATTCGCGGTCATCGACGCACCTATATTGGTGCGATGCCAGGTAAAATCATTCAAAAACTGGGGAAGATAGGCGTAAATAATCCATTATTTTTGTTGGATGAAGTTGATAAAATGTCCATGGACTTTCGTGGTGATCCTGCTTCTGCTTTATTGGAAGTACTCGATCCTGAACAAAACCACGCGTTCAACGATCATTATCTCGAGGTCGATTATGATCTTTCTAGCATTATGTTCATGGCCACAGCCAATACGCTAGATATCCCACCAGCGTTACGTGATCGTATGGAAGTGATACGCATTCCTGGTTATACCGAAGATGAAAAGGTGAATATCGCTACACGTCATTTGATACCCAAACAGATAGAGGCAGCTGGGTTGAAGGCTCACGAGATTGAAATTCCAGCAGAAACAGTACAATGTATGGTGCGTTATTATACCCGTGAAGCTGGCGTTCGTAACTTGGAGCGTGAGATTTCAAAGATTTGTCGTAAGGTAGTTAAAGCAGTACTTTTAAAAACTAAATCCGATAATGCTCGCGTTGAACCGGATGATCTTGAACATTATCTGGGTGTAAGGCGTTACCGTTACGATATTGCTGAACAACAAGACCAGATTGGCCAAGTTAAAGGGCTGGCATGGACCGAAGTGGGTGGTGAATTGCTTAGCATTGAAGCCATTGTGCTTCCAGGTAAAGGTAAAGCGATTTATACAGGACAGCTTGGTGAGGTTATGCAAGAGTCCATTCAAGCAGCACTCTCTGTTGTTAGAGCTCGTTCAAACTTGTTAGGTGTCCCTAAGAACTTCTTCGAGAAGCATGATATCCACATCCATGTTCCAGAGGGGGCTACGCCTAAAGATGGGCCTAGTGCCGGTATCAGTATGTGTACCGCACTGGTATCAGTTCTCACAAATTTACCCGTTCGTGCTGATTATGCAATGACAGGTGAAATTACATTGCGTGGTGAAGTATTGCCAATTGGCGGTTTGAAAGAAAAACTGTTGGCGGCGCATCGAAGTGGAATTAAGAATGTAATTATTCCTGTTGAAAATGTGAAGGACTTGAAAGAAATTCCTGATAACATTAAGCAAGACTTGACGATTAAACCTGTGCGTTGGGTTGATGAAGTGCTTTGTGCTGCGATTAGTGGTTACCCAGAACGTTTGCCTCGTCGTAAAAATAAAAAAGTGAAGTCTCCATTGGTGAGTGTAAGCAAGAAGGATAAAATGCGTAAGTCTGACCGAATCAGAACACATTAAAATTTATTCCCCGTGTGGGCAAGCCATCGGAACCTTAGCGTTGACCACGGGGTTTTATACCCCGTGATCAATATGACTTAATTCCTGCCGCAAGCGGCAGATTATTGCTGGTTGAGTTTGTTTCTCACGCACGTTGCGTGAGAAATGACATAGTGAGCATAGTGAAGAGAGTAGGTGGAGTTTCAAACCACTAAAGAATTAAGATGACAAGAAAAAAATACGCTCTCCATAAGATTAACTTGCTTGACATAAGTTTCATGCTATTGGTATAAATCACACTTCGTTGCGGCTCTTTGGTTTACAAGGGATGTAGTTGAGCTTGTATTACGAACGTGGTAAATAGAATTATTTTTAATTTATGGATAGTTATAGAGAGAAGAACGCATGAATAGAACTGAGCTTATCGACCTTATCTCCGAGAAGGCAGAATTGACAAAGACATCTGCATCTCGAGCATTAGATGCACTACTGGAAGGTGTGACAATGTCATTACAAAAAGGCGATCCGGTTGTGCTGGTAAATTTTGGTACGTTCACGGTAAAGCTACGCGCAGCACGCGAGGGACGAAATCCTTCGACAGGTGAGAAAATTAAAATTAAGGCTGCAAAAGTTGTTGGTTTTAAAGCTGGCAAAGCTCTAAAAGAAGCAGTAAAAGAGGATGTTAAGTAAAATAAATAATATCCATTCTGCTGGGTGCTTAGCTCAGCTGGTAGAGCGGCGCCCTTACAAGGCGTAGGTCGGGGGTTCGATCCCCTCAGCACCCAAAATAAATATGTTTAATGTATTGTATATTTAGTAAAAATGTTATAAAAATGCGTTTTCAAGGAGTGGTAGTTCAGTTGGTTAGAATATCGGCCTGTCACGCCGAGGGTCGCGGGTTCGAGTCCCGTCCACTCCGTAAATTTATGCACAACCATGATTCCTTCCTCACAAGCATACGTTACTTGTTCGTGGTACTGAGGAAGAGAGTAGAGCCTGTTCTGGCTATGTTAGCCAGAAGTAAGGGTTGAGTCATCTGCTAAAAGGCGCGTCTTGGTGACAAGGATATGCCTTTCTTGTAATAGGATAGAGAGTGAAGAAATGCTTCAAACTATTCGTGAATATACACAAGGTTGGATAGCAGGTACTATCATTACAATTATTATTCTGACATTTGCACTATGGGGTATACATAGTTATTTTGTCGGAGGTGAAAGCAGTACAAATGTTGCGGAAGTGAATGATGTTGAAATCACAAAAGAACAATTGGCTGTTGCTTATGAGCGCTTACGCCGTCAAGTTCAAATTCAATACGGCTCAAATAATCCTATCACTGCAAAAGATGAGTCGGCATTAAAAGGTCGAGCCATTCAATCATTGATTGATATTGAAGTACTGAAGCAAGCATCTACTGCTCAAGGCTATCGTGTTTCTGATCGACAAATTGATAACTACTTACAAAGTATGCCCGAATTTCAGGTTAACGGGCAATTTTCATTTGATCGGTTTCAAGAAATCCTATCATCAACACTCTTATCAACGAGCGAGTTCTTAGAGCTGATTAGAACTAGCTTACTTATCGATCAACCTAAGCTTGGGACCTTATTTACTTCATTTGCATTACCCAATGAAACGATTTATACAATCGCACTAGTTAACCAAGAACGAAATATTGATTACATCAATATACCGCTGCAATATTTTCTTACTCAACCAATAGTTATTTCCCCACAAAAAATTCAGGGTTATTATGACCGGAATAAAAGTGATTTCATGACACCTGAACAAGCTAATGTTGAGTATATTCAGTTATCTCTGAAAGATTTATCGGCAAAAATTAATCCCACTGATGCGATGTTAATGAGCTTTTATAATGAAAATATAAATTCGTATACACAAGCAACTCAGTGGAAATTTGCTAGCATTGAAATTCCAATATCCGCTGTTGCATCACAAGATGAGATTAAACAAATTGTGAAAAAAGCCACGGTTATTTCACAATTGATCAAAAATGGGGGGGATTTGCCTAGCATTGCGCACGATTATTCAGCCCATCTTACAATGGGAAAATGGATAGCATTATCCCAAGTTCCGGCAGAGTTGCAAAAAGCGGTAGCCGCATTAACCAAACCAGGCGATATATCACAGCCATTTAAAACCAGTACGGGATTAGTTATTGTAAAAGCTATTGATATTCAAGAACCTAAAATGCAGTCATTCCACGCTGTCAAAGATAAAGTGAGAGAAGCGTATATTCACCAACATGCGGAAGAAAAATTTGTCACCTTACGAGACCAATTGGCTGATTTAACTTACGAGCATCCTGATTCATTACAATTGGCATCAAAAACATTGAATTTGCCCATTCTAACCAGTGAGTTATTTACGAAAGAAAAGCCGGGCAAAGATATCTCTCAATATAAGAAAGTACGCGATACTGCATTCAGCAACGATGTCATTAATTTACAAAATAACAGCGATGTCATTCCTTTCAGTCCTGACGCTGTGCTCGTGTTACGAATAAAATCACACGTAGCGTCGACTTTATTGCCACTGAGTGAGATTGCTAAGCAAATTGAAGATAAATTAAAAACAGAAGAAGCTGAATCTCGTGCAGCCAAATTTGCTGATGATTTGCGAGCAAAGCTGCAATCAGGTGTAAACCCACAAGAAATAGCAAGTTTATATAAATTGAAATGGAATACTACTGGATTGCTTGGACGTTATTCTACAAAAGTAGATTCGGCTATTTTGGATCTGGCTTTCCGCTTACCTAGGCCGAACTCAGGACAAAATAAGGTCACTTTTGGTGTGACGCGGTTACCTAGCGGTTATGCAATTGTCGCGTTGAAATCAGTGAAAGATGGCGTCATCGCTGACAACAAGCAGTCTTCTGTTTTTGCAGAACAAATTCAAAATAGCGAAGGCTTACTTGAATATGAGTTATATAAGAGAAGCCAAACAAACAATGCTAAGATTAACATGAATATTTCTAATTCGTAGTGTGGTGTCATTCAACTGCAGTGTAATTTTAAAAATAAAAATAGTTTTCATATTCAATAGAATACCTGCGTCTCGATGCATAAACGGGTTAACTGAACATTTACCGTCTTGAAACATGAACGGGTTGTCCAAACATTTATGTAACAGTTCGGTAATTATATGATTTTTATAGTGTATTGAGAAATTCATTCATTTAAACATAACTAGAGAAAAGCAAAATCTTAATACTCCTCCTATACTTTAGTAAACGGTGTAGAAAGAGGTTAAGATTATGTCTATTACCAGAAAAGATATTGCAGGAAAAGAAAATGAAAATTTAGCCGCGCTTCCCTCAAAAGTGGACCCTGCAGATATTAAGTCAAATAATATGCTTTTAACAGACAAGGAAATCAAGCAAGTTAAAAAAATGTTTGTCAAAAAAAAGGATACGTCTAACGAATTTCATTACATTAGCAAAAAAAAATTGCGCAGTACCTTCTCTAAAAAAATCAAATTTAGTTGTGTAGAAACAGAGGGGCAATTATATGCAATTTACCATGGTAAGGCTAAAGGAAAAGAATTGGCTGAAGGTGGGTATGGTGTTACCAAATATGCTCAGAATCTTAATACGGGTGAATGGTGTGTGTTAAAAGTACAAAAATATGCCGTCGGCGAAAAACAGATTGAGCAACAAAATAGAGAAGGAGCTTTATCTAAAGAAGCTGGGTTAACAATAGCAACAGGAACAACGGTAAGTAAAAACGAGAAAAAAGGTAAGCGTTTTAAAATGCTAATGAAGTTGGTTCTAGGTAAAGAGCTTGCTAAATTACGAAATACTGAAGCATTTAAAGAGATTTCATTGAATGATCGATTCGAAGCAGCCATAAACATACTCTCTCAACTTGATGCTTTACATCAAAAGAACATTGTTCACTTAGACGTTCATGGTGGAAATATGTTAATGGATACGAATATGAAAGTTGAGTTACTTGATTTTGGAAAAAGCCAAAAATACGATCCCGAGAATGATCCTATGAATGGTGAATACTCATTGACGCAATTTGAAATAGATAAAAAAATAGATTTACGTGACGCTTATAATGTAGTAGTTGACCTCTTGGGAATGCAAATATCATTTTCTAAATCCGGAGGCAAAGAATTTGTTCAAAATGATATTGCAAATTTTCCTGATGAGAAAATAAGGAGTGCTATAGCTGAAAAATTGCTAATAATTAATGGTAATATCAGTAAAATTACAGTTGGTGAAGTACTCAATTCGTTGATAAAACTTCGAAATGATTTAGGGCTGACGACAAAGTTTTCTCATGATGTTGATAATACTAATACCAACGACAAACCACTAGTCCGTATTGAAGGAACGCAACATAATAACCCCAGTACTACTAGTCAAGTTTTCAGAAAGTTAAGCATATCTAACGATTCAATATATATGGATACCCACGCTAATAATATTTTAGAAAAATCAAATAGCCCGCAAGCTAACAATCCTCATGAGAAAGGTGGTGGTGAATCACAACTTAAAAATAAATATAAAGAAGAAGAAAAAACACAACAAGTGTCCGAAAAACCACCCAAAAAAACCACAACAGAAGTGGAAAGACCAAAGTACCTGAAGATGAAATAGAGGGGTGGCTAGCTATTACTCTACATCCGGAATGGAAACGTATCCAGAGACCCCGTGGCAAGCTACACGGGGTATTATTGTTTAATAAATAATCTCAATATTGTCTATCGATAATTGTTCTTGTAATAATGCTAGCAGTGCGTCACTGGGTTTGATTAACCAACTTCTTCCAAGTCGAATGTCTGCTTGGATATTATCGTATAAGTAGCGAATAATGACAGAACAGTTACCACCTATATGGTTACCTAAAAGTTGCTTGAGGCACTGTGTATCTATCTCTTGTGTAGATGGTAAGCTGATTCGCAAATGTTTTGCAAATCGTTCACGCGCTTGATCTATTGTATACAAATCACGTGCGATGATACGTGCGTTATTACTAAAATCATCTATACCTACTTCACCATCTAGCACAGCCATTTGATCTTCAGTTAAAAATGCACGATATTTTAGGTAGCATTCACTAAAACAAACTACTTCTATTTGTGTTGTTCCATCATCGAGTGTGAAAATCCCTATTCGATCTCCACGTTTGGTTTGGCGAGTCCGAATATTGGTGATAATCCCGGCGATCCTGGCTGTTTTATGCTCGCTAGGATGCAATTCAGCGATACGACAAGTAGTAAAATGGGCAAGTTCATTGAGATAACGGCGTATTGGATGCCCAGTAAGATAAATACCTAATGTTTCTTTTTCCCCTTGTAATTGAATTTCGTCAGGCCACTTTGGAGTGTCCACATATTGTGGCGTACTGGTGTCGGTATGCATTCCTAAGAAATCATGTTGGCCGTAGATTTGATCATGCAATGCTTGTTCTGCATGTTGTAGCGCACGATTGAGTGTAGCTATCAATGCGGCTCGATGTATACTGAGCGAATCAAAACATCCGGATTTAATAAGTGCTTCTAGCACTCGTCGGTTTATTTTTCGCAAATCAACACGCTGACAAAAATCAAATAAATTCTTGAATGGGCCATTTTGTCTGCGTCCTGCAATGATATTTTCAATAGCGGCTTCACCTACGCCTTTAATTGCCCCCAGTCCATACATGAGATGCTTATCATCAATCATATTAAAAAAGTAATCGCTTTTATTGATGTCAGGTGGGGAGACGTGTAGTTTCATGGCCTGACATTCATCAAGCAAAATGATGATTTTTTCTGTTCTATCCATATCCGATGATAGAACCGCCGCCATGAATGCGGCGGGATAATGGGCTTTTAGCCACGCGGTTTGATAAGCGATCAATGCATAGGATGCTGAATGTGATTTGTTAAATCCATATCCGGCAAATTTTTCCATCAAATCAAAAATATAATTTGCAAGCTCAGCATCGATTCCGCTAGCAACAGCACCATTACAGAAAATTTCGCGTTGTTTCGCCATTTCTTCGGGTTTTTTCTTTCCCATTGCGCGTCGTAAAATGTCAGCTGAGCCTAATGTGTATCCAGCGAGCACTTGTGCAATTTGCATGACTTGCTCTTGGTACAAAATTACACCGTAAGTAGAACGTAATACAGGCTCGAGTTTGGGATGAGGATAAAAGACTTTCGCGCGTCCATGTTTTCGATTTATAAAATCATCGACCATGCCAGATTGCAGTGGACCTGGTCGAAATAAGGCAACTAATGCAATCAAATCTTCAAAACAATCTGGCTGCAAGCGTTTAATCAAATCACGCATTCCATGAGATTCAAGTTGGAAGACAGCTGTTGATTGACAGGCTTTCAATAAGGTAAATGTTTGAGAATCATGGAGTGGTATCAAGCTAATATCAACAGGCGTCTTGCCTTGCTGTACGAAATTATGATTAATCACACGTAGAGTACGATTAATGATGGTTAGTGTTTTCAATCCCAAGAAGTCGAATTTGACTAAACCCACTGCTTCAACGTCATCCTTATCGAATTGGGTAACCGGATGTGCAGCTTCATTGGGTTCACAGTAGAGTGGGACAAAATCTGTCAATTTTCCTGGAGCGATCACAATCCCACCAGCGTGCTTGCCAACATTGCGCGTGATGCCTTCTAGTTTACGGGCAAGGTCTATTAGTGTTCGAACTTCTTCCTCTTGTTCGTAGCGTTCACGCAGTAAGGGTTCCTGCTCCAACGCTTTATCGAGAGTGATACCAAGCTCAAAAGGGATAAGTTTGGCAAGCTTATCGACGAAACCATAACCTAGTGCAAGCACACGTCCCACATCTCTTACCACTGCTTTCGCAGTCATTGTGCCATACGTAATGATTTGTGAAACACTGTCATGGCCATGTTTTGTCATCACATATTCAATGACGCGGTCTCGCCCCTCTATGCAAAAGTCGATATCAAAGTCGGGCATTGAGACACGTTCTGGATTGAGAAAACGTTCAAAGAGAAGCTCTAAGGCAAGCGGGTCGAGATCAGTAATTTTAAGCGTATAGGCAACGAGAGAGCCGGGTCCAGAACCACGGCCAGGTCCTACAGGGATGCCATTTTCTTTTGCCCATTTTGTGAAATCAGCAACAATGAGAAAGTATCCAGCAAATCCCATTTTATTGATGACAGCTAACTCTTGCTCTAGGCGTTGGTCATAGGCGTATCGTTGTGCTGCGAATGTCTGAGATTGTATATCAAATAAAGTTTGAAGACGTTCTTCTAGTCCACACTGAGCAATTTTAAAGAGATAACTTTCAGAGGTATCGCCTGCAGGTACAGGAAAATGAGGCAGCCTGCTTGTGCCCAGAGTAAATGTCACATTACAACGTTTAGCGATTTCAATGGTATTGGTCAGTGCTTCTGGCATATCAGCAAACAATTGCTGCATTTCACGTTGGCTGCGTAGATATTGCTGATCAGTGTAATGATGTTGCCGATGTGGATCATTTAGCGTCACGCCTTCATGAATGCAGATACGCGCTTCGTGGGCTTCAAAGTCATCTCTCTCAAGAAATCGCACATCATTTGTTGCGACGACGGGAATGGAAAACGATTTGGCGAGTTTGACAACAGCCTGGATGTAGTTGTCTTCTTGTAACTTGCCAACACGACTGACTTCAATATAAAAACGATTTGGAAATAATGAACGCCAATAATGTAGGCATTGTGCAGCTTTTTCATGATTTTCCGCGAGTAGAGCAAGGCCTATATCGCCTTCTTGAGCTCCAGAGAGTGCAATTAAGCCGTTTGCAAACGATGCTAGCCATGTTTTTTGAATCATGGGCCTGCCATTTGCCTGGCCCTCAAGATAACTCTGTGAAACGAGCTTGAGAAGGTTTTTATAGCCTTCACTGTTCTGGCATAACAGGGTCAGGCGGGATGATTCCTTGGACTGGTGACTATCCACTACCCATAGATCAACCCCAATGATAGGTTTTATACCTGCTTTACAGGCTTCTTGGTAAAATTTCACTGTAGCATAGAGATTGCTCATATCAGTGATAGCAATAGAAGGCATGGAAAAAGCTGCTGTTTTTTCCATGAGGGAGGAGATGGTTAATAAACCATCAACTAAAGAATATTCGGTATGTATGCGTAAATGAATGAAATTGTGTTCCATATTTAACGAATCCTCTCGTATTCCTAACATATAACTCATCGATTTGCGTATACCATAACAGTGGATGAATGTTTTTTCTATCATGTAACTATTCAGCGCAGAGATATTGATATGTTTTTTGGTAACTTCTCTATAACCTCGGGCATTTATCAATCCTGAGCGTAGCGCTGTCATCCTGAGCGTAGCGAAGGATCTTGTCTTGTATCAAGCAGGTTGATCCTTCGCTACGCTCAGGATGACAGTGCTACGCTCAGGATGACAGTGCTATGCTCAGGATGACAGTGCTACGCTATAGTTACTCTATCATTTGATTATGGTATAACTCAGTGATATCAGTAGTAAAAGCTTTTCCAGCGGATAAACGTTAGGATACGAAAGGACGGTTACATGAAAGTAAAACTGTTGATTATGCTGAGCTGTATTGGAATCCTTAGTGGCTGTAATGCGTTAGATGGGAAGTGTGATTATTTACCGCCAAATCCTTGCGGATGTAGCCGTTTACCTTATGAGCCTTCATATTACAACTGTAATTGCAAGCAATATGCTTACTCCCAATCCTACCAAGATCTATATCATTGCGGGGCATGTAGTTGCAAAACAGGAACATGCTCAAATTGCTGGTCTTGTGGTCGTCAATATAATTTTAATGATCAATAATATTTTCTCTGTCGTGCTTCACTCGCACTCGCAATGAAGGGTGAGGTATCATATCGGCTTTTGCTAAATAAGGTTTGATCCCATGAACATCAATTTTCTAGATTTTGAGCAGCCTATCGCTGAACTTGAAGCAAAGATTCAAGAGTTGCGCATGGTGGGTACGGATGCAGACATTAATTTAAGCGAAGAAATTGCACGATTAGAAACAAAGTGTAACCAATTGATTAAAGAGACATTTAGTAAGTTAAGTCCATGGCAGGTTACGCAGCTTGCTAGGCATCCAAGGCGTCCCCATACCATAGACTATATGAGTCGAATTTTCACAGAGTTTGATGAGTTATCCGGGGACAGAGCGCTCTCTGCTGGACCTTCTATTATTGCGGGCACCGCTCGTTTGGAGGGATTGCCTGTGATGGTTATAGGGCATGAAAAAGGTCGCAAAACACAGGAGAAAATTGAACGTAACTTTGGTATGCCAAACCCCGAGGATTATCGTAAGGCCATGCGACTGATGAAGATGGCAGAACGATTTAAATTACCGATTATTACCTTTATTGATACGCCAGGTGCCTACCCTGGTATTGGGGCCGAAGAGCGTAACCAGAGCGAGGCGATTGCCCGAAATCTTTTTGTACTATCTCATCTTAAGACACCGATTATTTGTACGGTGATAGGTGAAGGTGGTTCAGGTGGTGCGCTCGCAATTGGCGTGGGTGATCGTGTACTCATGCTGCAATACTCCATTTACTCGGTTATTTCGCCGGAAGGATGTGCTTCTATTTTATGGAAGAGTGCAGAGAAAGCACCGGAAGCGGCAGAAGCTATGAGTCTTACAGCAGATAAGATTATTCAATTAGGCTTAGTTGATGGTGTTATCCCAGAACCGCTTGGGGGAGCTCATCGCAATTACGATATGATGGCGCAATCTATTAAGAAAGAATTAGTACAGCGGCTAACAGAGTTACAATCTTACCCTATTGCAACATTACTGAATGAGCGATACAAGCGCATTATGGCTTATGGGTTGAGTGAATGAGCTTATTGAATGCAATTCGTGATTTTCATTCTCAATATGGCACCAATAAAAAGTATTGGTTAGCATTTAGTGGTGGTCTTGATTCACATGTTTTATTGTCGCTCTTTTGCAGGTTACGCGCAGAACTCGATATTGATTTTTGTGCTATCCATATCAATCATGGTTTAAGTCCGAATGCGAAACATTGGGCCAATCATTGTAAAAGTATATGCAATAGCTATGGGATTGAATATGTTGAGCACGCTATACAGCTTGATTTAAAAATAGGTGATAGTGTAGAGGAGCAAGCGCGCGTAAAACGTTATGCAGTTTTCGCAGATGGTCTTGGTGCGGGGGATATTTTACTAACCGCGCACCAACAAGATGATCAGGCTGAGACGGTCATATTGCAATTATTACGTGGTGCAGGTCCCAGAGGTTTAGCAGCCATGCCCGTTATTAAATCATTTGCAAAGGGATTTCATGGCAGACCATTGCTTGGTTTTTCACGAGTCGATTTAGAGCGATATGCTGATTCGCAACAACTGGAATGGATTGATGATGAATCCAATGATAATGTTGCACTCACGCGCAATTTTATTCGCCATGAAATTTTATCACGGCTAAAATTACGTTGGCCTACTATCACATCGACTATTTCAAGAAGCGCAGCACATTGTGCTGAAACGCAAATTCTACTTAACGAATTCGCGCATGAAATCAATACGCAAGTCCATGGCAGGTATGCACACACTCTCTCTGTTACTAAACTTATACAATTGAGCCAGGAAAAACAGAGATTAATGTTACGTACTTGGATATATCAATGCGGATATCCTATTCCCAATACCAAGATAATAGGCATTATTCAGCGTGATATATTCACTGCGGCGTGGGATCGCAACCCTTGCGTTAGTTGGGGTAGCATTGAATTGCGGCGTTATCGTGACGATCTTTATCTAATGCCATCATTACAAAAATTAAATGGTCAACACGTTTTTACATGGGATTTGGATGGCTGCTTGAGACTGCCTGGCGTGGGTGTTTTGTATGCATCCCCTGTGCGAGGACATGGATTGCGTGCTGATATCAAACACGTTTCAGTGCAGTATCGTCAAGGTGGTGAAGTTGTAAAACTAGCTAATCGTGGCCGTCATACATTGAAAAATCTTTTCCAAGAATGGAATGTGTTGCCATGGGATCGTAGTCGTGTCCCTCTTATTTTTGTCGCGGATCGATTAGTTGCTGTGGTGGGGTATTGTATCGATGAGAATTTTGTTGCGGAAGGAGATGAAATGGGGCGCGAATTTTTATTAAAAAAAAGTAGGTGAGATTAGGGTAAGTAGACTCGAGGAATCTTCCCGGAGTCTACACGTTACCAGAAATGTAAAAAGGTTAAACGCTTTTTTTATTTTCACATGTTGCATCGTGACAAGCGCCGCATTTCATACAACAAGTACAGAGATATTTAATGAGGGCACCAAAGGCAAGTACCGGGAGAGCAGCATCGAAAAAATCACGGAAAATGATAAGTTTGATTAGTAGATCACGTGGTAATTGTGTGCCAAGACCGACGCAGATCGCGATTATTACGATAAGTGACACGAAGATTTTCATAAGCATTACAACATCTCCTATTTGGGAACAGCAATCCTAAAACAATACAGCCTAAAGGGAACCATGTTGGTAGTCAAGTTTGGTTCAACTGGGCATTGCAGCACGTATCTGATTTTGGTAAAGTCACATCCAGGGTATCTTTCTAACATTCTAATAAAATAATCTATAATTATGACACGATATATATTCATCACAGGTGGGGTGGTTTCTTCTTTGGGTAAAGGAGTGGCAGCGGCGTCTTTAGGTGCTATCCTTGAAGCTCGAGGGCTTACCGTTAATTTAATGAAACTTGATCCCTATATTAATGTGGATCCAGGTACAATGAATCCACTCCAACATGGTGAAGTTTTTGTCACTGAGGATGGAGCTGAAACGGATCTGGACCTTGGCCATTATGAACGCTTTGTTCGCGTGAAAATGACCAAAGCAAATAATTTTACGACGGGTCGTATTTATGCCAATGTCATTCGCAAAGAACGGAAGGGTGATTATCTAGGTGGCACAGTACAAGTTATTCCCCATATTACCGATGAAATTAAGCGTTGCATTATCAAGGGTGCGTTGAATGTTGATGTAGCGTTAATAGAAATTGGGGGAACAGTAGGTGATATTGAATCACTCCCGTTTTTAGAAGCGATTCGTCAAATGCGTATGGAGTTGGGTCGGCATAATACGCTATTTATTCATTTGACACTGCTGCCTTATATCGAAACAGCTGGCGAAATCAAGACTAAGCCTACTCAACACTCAGTTAAGGAATTGCGATCAATCGGTATTCAACCGGATATTTTACTCTGTCGCAGTGATCGTGCCATTGCAGATAGTGCGCGATCTAAAATCGCACTATTCACCAATGTTGAAAAAGAAGCAGTCATCCCACTTTTAGATGTCGATTTCATTTATCAGTTACCTATAGCCTTGCATAATCAAGGGTTAGATCACATTGTTGTGCGGGACCTTGGTCTTGAGGCTATACCCGCTGATTTACATGAGTGGGAGCGTGTTGTCGAAGCGTATCGCCACCCTAATGCAGAAATCACCATAGGTATGGTAGGCAAATATGTTGATTTGGCAGACTCGTATAAATCACTATCTGAAGCGCTTAAACATGCTGGGATCCAAACGCGTACACGTGTGAATATTGAATACATAGATTCCGAAGAGTTAGAGCATAAAGGCGCTGAAATATTACTCGCCAAGGTGGATGCGGTATTAGTTCCAGGTGGATTTGGCAAACGCGGTGTGGAAGGCAAGATCCTAGCTGCTCGCTATGCCCGTGAAAATAATATTCCTTATCTTGGCATTTGTCTCGGTATGCAAATTGCGCTTATTGAATATGCGCGTCATGTTGCGAATCTACCCAAAGCAAATAGCACGGAATTTGATCATGAAACGCCTTATCCTGTCGTTGCGCTCGTAACAGAATGGGTCAACCAGACTGGCGAGCGAGAGCAGCGCACTGATAAATCGGATGCAGGTGGTACCATGCGTCTTGGTGGTCAAGCATGTCGTTTAATTCAAGGTTCACTGGCTCGTACTCTATATGGCAACGATGTGATTATTGAACGCCATCGCCACCGTTATGAAATTAACAACAAATTATTACCAACAATAGAGAAAGCCGGCTTAAAGGTGTCGGGACAGTCTGTACAAGACAATTTGGTTGAGATTATTGAGCTACCCAATCATCCATGGTTTATTGGCTGTCAATTTCATCCCGAATTTACTTCGACACCACGCGATGGCCACCCATTATTTATTGGCTTTATTCGCGCAGCAACAACATATCATGAGAAGCAACGCTAGAGAATGGCATCATGATGGATATGAAATGACGAGGGGAGTGTAGATGAAATTATGCGGATTTAACGTGGGTCTTGAATATCCATTTTTTTTAATTGCTGGCCCCTGTGTCATCGAGAGTGAGCAATTTGCGATTGACACGGCAGGTGAATTAAAAGAGATTACGACAGCATTGCAAATTCCATTTATTTACAAATCCTCCTTTGATAAAGCAAATAGAACATCTATGCATAGTTATCGTGGGCCTGGCATGGAAGAAGGGTTGCGCATACTCGATATGGTTAAAAAGCACATTGGTGTGCCTGTACTCACCGATGTGCATGAAGATACGCCCGTGGACGAAGTGGCACACGTTGTTGATATCATGCAAACACCCGCGTTTTTATGTCGTCAAACTACGTATATTCAACGTGTAGCACGGCAGGGTATTCCTGTAAATATAAAAAAAGGTCAGTTTCTCTCCCCTTGGGAAATGAAAAATGTTGTCGAGAAAGCACGTGAAACTGGAAATGAACACATCTTGGTTTGTGAGCGCGGAGCGTCTTTTGGTTATAACAATTTAGTTTCTGACATGCGCTCAATCGCTGTGATGCGTGAAACGGGCTGCCCGGTAGTGTTTGATGCGACCCATTCGGTGCAGTTACCTGGCGGGGGTGGTAATAAGACAACAGGCCAACGTCAATTTGTCCCTGTACTTGCGCGTGCTGCAGTGGCTGCGGGTATTGCTGGCCTATTTTTGGAAACCCATCCTGATCCGGATCGTGCACCCTCTGATGGTCCTAATATGTGGCCATTAAAAAAAATGCATGCACTCTTAACCGTGCTAAAAGAATTAGATACGACGGTTAAGGAATTAGGTTTATTAGAAATAGAGTCTATATCCTCCTAGATGTAAGCTCACCATCCTATGAATAAATATAATTATTTCATAATGTTATAGATTTATTACACATATCCACGTTAATAACATAAGGGTAGCGCATGCTATAATTGGCTTATACCAAAATGAAACGAGGATAGGTATGGATTCTCGCCATGAGTCATATAAGCAGGAAGTATTGAATCAACTTATTAGCGTCATTAATGCATACATTAAAGATAATACGGATAACGTGGTGGTGGACTATGTTGTGCAAACGCAAATTAAAGAAATTTGTAAAAGTATTTATCAGTATGTAGGAGCCGAGATTGACATCGATGGAATTTTATCAAAAAAAAATTTACTATCTATTGATGTTGTTTTATTACCCATGGTTGCTGATCCAGAAGCGACGGTGGTTCTTACGCAATCAGATTTTGCTAAGGTAGTAGAAAAAATAAAATTGATCTTACAAAAACATGAAAATCAAAAAATAATGGATAGCCTATTACATAAAAATATATATGATGCGTTAGAGAAACATAAACCGTTATAACCCTTGAAAATAGTAGTAAGCGTGATAGTCCTAACTCAACATAATTTGTTCCAGCTGCTGCTTGACCTTCTCTAACGTCATTGCTAACTCTTTTTGTCGGCTACGCTCTTTAGCGACAATTTCAGCCGGTGCTTTGTCAACAAATTGTGGATTGTTAAGCTTGTTTTCGATGAGGGTGAGATCGTTTAGTAGTTTAGTCATTTCTCGATTCAAGCGAGCTGATTCTTCATCTTTATTCATAAAGCCCGCCATGGGAATGAATATTTCTAACTCACCTACAAAGGCTGTTGCAGATTGAGGTGGTATCTCATCTGCATCAAGCCAGTTAATTGACTCGAGTTTTGCTAGTGTAAATAATAAACGTTGATGTGTAACATAATTTAATTTATCAAACTGAGAGCCTTTGCGTAAGAGCACAGAAAGTAACTTTCCTGGTGCGATATTCATTTCGCTGCGTACTGTGCGGATGGCAACAATTATATTTTTGAGCCATTCCAGTTCTTGCACTGCTTTATCATCAATTAATTGAGAATCAGCTTGCGGGTAGGGTGCGAGCATAATGCTCTCACTCTTTTTTTTGCCTGCAAGAGCAGCAAGGCGTTGCCAGATTTCTTCAGTAATGAAAGGTGTGATGGGATGTAATAAGCGGAGCAATGTTTCAAACACATTGACAAGAGTATGCCGAGTACCGCGTAGCATCTCGGGTGTGCTCTTATCTGATGTGAGTATGGGTTTAGATAACTCTAGATACCAGTCGCAAAACTCATTCCAGGTAAACTCATATAATGCTGAGGCAAAAAGATCAAAACGATAGTGTTTAAGTTGCTCGTGAGCATCCTCAATGGTTTTTTGTAACCGTGAGATAATCCAGCGATCGGGCAGGGACAGTGTCATGGTTTTATCATGCAATCCGGTATCATGGCCTTCTGTGTTCATCATGACGTAGCGGGAGGCATTCCATAATTTGTTACAGAAATTGCGATAGCCTGAAAGTCTATGGGTGTCGAAGCGAATTTCGCGTGTGTAAGAAGCGAGGGAACAAAATGTGAATCGTAATGCATCAGTCCCATAACGTTGTATCCCATCTGGGAATTCTTTGCGCGTTGTTTTCTCGATTTTTTGTGCCATAGCTGGTTGCATTAAGCCATGCGTCCGCTTTTGTATAAGTTCATCGAGGTGGATGCCATCAATCAAGTCAATCGGATCAAGTACATTACCTTTCGATTTTGACATCTTATGGCCTTCAGAATCGCGAATGAGACCCGTGATATAAACATCGCGGAAAGGGACGGTACCCGTAAATTTGAGGCTCATCATGATCATTCTCGCAACCCAGAAAAAAATGATATCAAATCCAGTAACGAGTACATGGGTTGGAAAAAAAATTTTCAAATCTTCCGTATGCTTTGGCCAGCCCAAGGATGAGAATGGCCAAAGTGCAGCTGAAAACCATGTATCTAGCACATCTTCATCTTGGGTGAGAAGTACCTCCGTATCCAGTTGATAACGTTTACGGACATCGTTTTCATCGTGCCCTATATATGCTTCACCCTCTGTATCATACCAAACCGGAATACGATGTCCCCACCAAAGCTGGCGGCTGATGCACCAATCTTCAATATTATGCATCCATTGGAAATAGGTTTTATTCCAATTATCGGGCACAAAACGGACATCGCCATTTTCTACGGCGTGGATTGCGGATTTCGCAAGAATGTCGGACTTAACATACCATTGATAAGTGAGATAGGGCTCAATGATTGCATTGGAGCGATCACCACGAGGCACGTTAAGTTTATGGCTATCAACTTTCTCTAATAAATTTTGTGCATTTAAATCTTTTATTATTTGTTCGCGGGCGTCGAAGCGATCCATGCCTTGATAAGATTTGGGCACATTTTCATTCATGTGCGCAGTCGGCGTAAAAATATTTAGCGGCTCAAAGCCATGGCGTGTACCAACAATATAGTCATTGAAATCATGCGCCGGTGTAATCTTCACACAACCCGTTCCAAACAAGGGGTCAACATAATGATCCGCAATGATGGGAATGATTTTATCAGTTAATGGCAATTTGACATGTTTGCCTATCAGGTGTTTGTAACGTTCATCATCAGGATGTACGGCTACGGCAACATCGCCAAGCAATGTTTCTGGGCGAGTGGTTGCAACAATAACATAGCTTGTAGTATCAAGGACCGGATAACGAATATGCCAAAGCTTTCCATCTTCTTCTTGATTGATTACTTCGAGGTCTGAGATGGCAGTCAGCAAGACTGGATCCCAATTAACTAGGCGTTTGCCGCGATAAATCAAGCCTTCTTCATGCAAGCGGATAAAGACTTCGCGTACGGCGTGCGAGAGGCCTTCATCCATGGTAAAACGTTCGCGTGACCAGTCCATGGAGGCACCTAAACGACGGAGTTGGCGTGTAATGTTGTCGCCGGATTCGTTTTTCCATTCCCAAATTTTTTCAACAAATACATCACGACCCAAATCGTGGCGTGTCTTGCCTTCGAGATTCAGTTTTCTCTCGACGACCATTTGTGTGGCAATGCCAGCATGATCTGTGCCGGTTTGCCAGAGTGTATTCATGCCACACATCCGATGGTAACGTATCAATACATCGATGAGTGTGAATCCAAAGCCATGCCCCATGTGTAGGCTACCCGTGACATTAGGCGGTGGCAGCATGATAGAGTAGGAATGGCCCTGACCTGAGGGTGCAAAGTAACCGTTGGCTTCCCACGTTTGATACCAACGTTGTTCCATCAATTGTGGGTTATATATTTTCTCAATTTCAGTCATGTTTCGTTTGCTTTTTGTTTTATCGTATTGATCTCACACCTATCGTCTCGATATTGTTTATATCGAGCTCGCGCTAATTGTTGCATAAGCGGGTCTAAAAAAACAATTTCTATTACATGCTGGAACTGCTGATAAAAAGACGGAACGTCCTGACATAAATTCAATAGTACAGCTTGATGCTGGTTGGGTGTTTCATTAAAGCCGATTTGTATAGGTGATGGATAGTTATGGGTTGAATGATATAGGTTGTGCGGCAAAAAGCTGTCATCACGATAAATCCATAATAATGCATCAAGACGTTCCGCTTTATGCCGCGAGCCCATATTCACATAGATATGTTGTTGTTCTGCATATACCTTCTCGATTAACTGACAGACAAAATGCAGTGATTTTTGCTCACTGGCAGTTTCAAGAACGTAGAAGTCAATTTTCATTATCAATGACTTGCTTTATCAATTAAATATTGCATTAACATAGGAACAGGACGGCCGGTTGCCATGCGCTCACTGGTTCCCGCCATCATGGCGGCGGTACCGGCAACATCAAGATGGGCCCAATGGAATTTTTTGGCGAAACGCGAAAGAAAACAGGCGGCAGTAATTGTCCCTGCGGCACGTCCTCCCGTGTTAGCCATATCGGCAAATGGGCTTTTGATTTGCTCTTGATACTCATCCCAAAGTGGTAGTTGCCACGCACGGTCATTGCTTTCTTCGCCTGCTTTTAGTAAGTCTTTTGCAAGAGGGTCATAGTTTGCTATTAATCCAGTTGCATGAAAGCCAAGTGCGATTACAACTGCACCGGTCAAGGTTGCAATATCGATTACCACCTCTGGTTTATAACGTTCGCAATACGTTAAGGCATCGCTTAATACTAATCGTCCTTCTGCATCGGTACTAATAACCTCGATAGTTTGTCCTGACATACTGGTCACAATATCCTCTGGTTTATAAGCAGTACCGCCAGGCATATTTTCTGCTGCAGCAATAATCCCTACGATATTCACTGGTAATTTGAGCTGAGCGGCCGCTTTGATTGTGCCAAGAACAGTGGCGGCACCACACATATCATATTTCATGCCAACCATACTATCTGGTGATTTCAAGGAGTTACCGCCCGTATCGAAGGTAATACCTTTTCCAATTAAAGCGATGGGCGCCTGTTTTTTAGAAGCGCCTTTATACTCTAGACAAATTAATTTTGCATTTTCGGCGCTGCCTTGGGATACGGCTAGAAGGGCGCCCATGCCTAATTTTTGCATATCTTTTTCTTCGAGAACTTTCACGGAGAGAGAAGAGTAACGGTTGCCCAAGTCCTTTGCTTGCTGAGCTAGAAAAGAGGGTGTACAAATATTACTAGGTAAGTTAGCTAGATTTTTGGTAAGAATGATGCCATCAGCAATGGCTTGTCCTTGTTTGAGTGCTTGATCGCAGGCTGGTAGTTGCTTGGGATCAGGAATGTGGATAGTCAATTCATTTAACCCGGTAGTAGGTTCTTTTTCACTTTTAAATAAATCAAACCGATATTGTCCGTCAAAAGCAGCTTCTGTAATTTGCTTTACTTTCCATGGTAGTGATTTATCGCGGACATCCAATTCAGTCAGATAGCAAGTCGCTCGCTTGGTTTGGGATGAGAGTAACGCTTTGATGGCGTTAATCATGAGCTTGCGAAAGCCTGTGGCCGTAAGTGATTTTATTTTACCACACCCGACTAACAGAATTTGTTCAAATCCCGAGCTGTCCATGGGAAATAATGGTAGCATTTGCCCCGTGTTGCCTTGAAATACACCTTGTCTAATCAGTTTACTAATGTAACCATGGATGGTCTTATCGATTTCTTTGGCAGTGGGGGTTAATTCGCCGCCTTCGTAAATGCCAATGATTAAGCAGGTTTTTTGCTGTTTTTTAGGATGCGTTGCATTGAGGCTTAACTTCATATTTACTCCCAAAGTGGGGTTAATGACGGATAGTGATGATTTCATAGAGTGTATTCAAAAAAAATGATTTGTCACTCAAAGATTGCAGGTATAATTAGTCGCTGGCGCGAAATAGACTCTTGCTGTCATCCTGAGCGAAGCGAAGGATCCAAAGTAATTGGTCAACAAAGAGATCCTTCGCTTCGCTCAGGATGACAATTGGAAAAATTTTATATTTTAAAAAAATTCCATAAAGGTTAGTTTGTAGTGATCATCTACCGTTATCTTACTCGAGAAGTAGTCAATACCCTATTGGCAGTGACAATAGTGTTATTACTGGCATTTCTCAGTCAACAACTCGTTCGCTACTTGAATTATGTGGTAGTGGGTAAAATCCCGACTAATGTTTTATTAGAATTAGTCTGTTTTGAGATTCCGTATCTTCTTGCTCTGTTACTGCCCTTAGGATTGTACTTGGGTATTTTTCTCGCCTATGGTCGGCTTTATGCCGATAGTGAAATGTCGATTTTACACATGTATGGTTTTGGTACTCGACGTATTATGCGTTTATCAGGACTGATTGCTCTTATCGTATCGTTGGTGGTGCTTTATTTGATGATTTGGGTCAATCCCATGGTATCGGCAAAGAGGCAGCAAGTGATGGCGAGTGATGAGGCGACTGTTCATCTCGTGCAAACTATGATCCCCGGTCGATTTCAAGTTAGTCCCGATGGACGTCATGTTATGTATGTTGAAAAACTCTCTCACGATCGTACCCGTGCGGAAAATGTTTTTTTAGCGCAGGATAAAAAAAGTTACGTTAATGGGATAGAACAGAATTCCTGGATGCTGGTATTTGCGAATGAAGGTTATCAGGTAAAAGATACGGAATCGCAAGATCAATTTTTTGTTACTGCGGATGGCTACCGCTATGAAGGAATGCCAGGCCAAAATGATTATAAAATCACTCAATTTAAAAAATATGCCGTACGTATTCCACAAAACGATGTACGGGTAACGCATCAAGAAAATGAAACATTATCGATGGTACAATTATGGCAGGATTATTCCAATCCAAAGCGTGCAGCAGAATTTCAATGGCGGTTTTCCATAGCGATCTCAGCGTTTCTCTTGGCACTACTGGCAGTCCCGTTAAGTGCGATACAGCCGCGCCAAGGTAGATATCTGTCACTTATACCTGCTATTTTAGTTTATATCGTTTATATTAATTTGCTCTTTATCGCGCGCCATTGGTTGGAACAGGGCTTGATACCGGTGTCGATAGGCATGTGGTGGGTGCATGGTGTTATGTGTTTGCTGATTTTATCCGTCATGTTATTTAGCAAAGCACAATGAGCGAGCAGCCATGATCAAAATTCTGGAACGTTATATCGCAAAAACCATTATTCTCGCGACAGGGTTAGTGTCTCTTGTTATCACAGGCGTGTTATTTCTCATGACATTACTTTCGGAACTTAAAAATATTGGCGAAGGTGATTATGGGATTAGCCAAGCAGTTTTCTATGTTTTTTTGCGCATGCCTAATGAACTTTATCATTTTTCTCCTCTATTGATTCTTCTTGGTAGTATGGCAGGGCTTAGTGTACTGTCTTCTCATCGTGAACTTGCAGTGATGCGTGCCTCCGGATTTTCTGTCCGCAACATTATTTACAGCGTACTAACAGTTGCATTCATGCTGATAGGGGCGATCAGTTTTATAGGGGAGTGGTTTGGTCCAGGATTAAGTTATAAAGCTGAGGTACGCAAAGAAAACGCAAAAAATGCGGGACAGGCTGTGGTCACTGCGGCGGGTGTCTGGTTTCATATCGATAATAGTTTTATCCATGTTAAGCATGTCGTGGGGCGGCAACTCCTTGAGGGAGTGACCCGATATCAGTTTGATGACAATCACCATTTGCAAGTTGCCTATTACGCTAAGACATTGTCATTTGAGAACAAGGCATGGAAAATGAACGATGTTGTTAAAACGACGTTTTATACTGAACGGACTAAAAGCCATGCCATGCTAGAAGCGCCATGGGATTTGAAATTGAATTCCAATCTCCTTAATGTAGGGTTAGTTGATCCAAAGGAAATGTCCTTGCCAAGGCTTGTAAAATTTTCTCGCTATCTAGAGCAGAACGGGTTGCAAGCAAGTGAGTATCGATTTGATTTTTGGCAACGTATTTTTCAGCCATTTGCTTCTCTCATTATGGTTTTTCTGGCTATTCCATTTGTACTTGGAGCGTTAAGTACGTCAACGATGGGGTGGCGTCTTATCATTGGCATGATAGTAGGCTTTATATTTTTTATTTTAAATGCTTTTTTAGGCCAATTATGTGTTGTTTATCAAATCCCTACCTTAATTGCTGCCTTGCTCCCGCTCATCGCTTTTGCTGTTTTGGGATTATTGCTCTCAAACCGCCTGATACGATATTAAAAAAGATTGGCTCTTGAATATTTTCTGTTGACCGATATAGTATCCACCACATAGTGGAGGATACTAACCATGACAGTCAATGCACATCAGGAAAAACTCAGTTTTCAGGCTGAGGTCAAGCAATTATTAGATATTGTTGTTCACTCTCTTTATAGCAATAAAGAGATTTTTTTGCGTGAACTTATTTCGAACGCATCAGATGCAATTGATAAGCTGCGATTTGAAGCTCTCTCCGATCCAGCGTTATATGAGTCTGACCCTAATTTGTCAATACGAATCAATTTTGACCCTTCTGCTCGCACTATCACCGTTAGTGATAATGGTATTGGCATGAGCCGTGATGAGACAATGGATAATCTTGGCACCATTGCTAAATCGGGTACACGCGAGTTTTTATCACGATTGACGGGGGATCAAAAAAACGATGCACATCTTATCGGTCAATTTGGTGTTGGTTTTTATTCTTCGTTTATTATTGCAGATAAGGTAACCGTCATATCACGTAGAGCGGGGTTGGGTATTGCGCATGGTGTGTGTTGGGAGTCTCAAGGTGATGGCGAATACACCGTTGCCAATGTGGAGAAGGCGACACGTGGCACCGATGTGATTTTGCATTTGAAAGAAGGCGAAGATGAATTTTTAAACGAATGGCGTTTGCGTAACATCGTGACAAAATACTCTGATCATCTCAATATCCCCATTTTTATGCTTAAGCGAACGGATGATGGGAAGGAAACAACGGAATGGGAGACTGTTAATCGTGCGACTGCATTATGGGCATTGCCTAAAAATTCAGTGACTGATGAACAATACAAAGAATTTTATAAACATATCGCGCATGATTTCGAAGATCCACTCGCTTATACACATCATAAAATCGAGGGTAGTAACATCGATTATACGTGTCTACTCTATTTGCCCTCGCACGCCCCATTTGATATGTGGCAGCGTGATACTCATCATGGATTAAAGCTATATGTAAAGCGTGTGTTTATCATGGACCAGGTCGAGCAATTCATGCCGCATTATCTGCGTTTCGTGCGTGGCATACTGGATACTACCGCCTTACCACTCAATATTTCACGTGAAATTCTGCAAGATCATCCCTCGATACCTAAATTACGTTCTGCGCTCGTGCGACACGTGCTTGATCTCCTTGATAGATTAGCGAAAGATGAGTCGGAAAAGTATGCTATGTTTTGGAAAGAGTTTGGCAATGTATTGAAAGAAGGTCCAGCCGAAGATTTTGCAAATCGTGAACGGATAGGAAAATTACTGCGTTTTGCTTCCACACATGCAGATGATCTTTTGCAACAGGTGTCACTGGATGACTACGTGCAACGCATGAAACCTAATCAAAAGAAAATTTACTACATCACAGCAGAGAATGTGAATGCAGCAAAATCAAGTCCGCATTTAGAAATATTTCGTAAGAATGATATTGAAGTATTACTTCTAACTGATCGCATCGATGAATGGGTTGTTGGTCATATGCCAGAGTACAATGGCAAACCACTGCAATCGGTTGCCAAAGGCGATTTACAACTCGATGAAATCATTACGGAAGATCCAGCTACTAAAAAAGCGGAAGAGAAGAAAGAACACGATCAGCAGCAAGAATTCGATGTATTGCTGAAGAAAATCAAAACAATTCTCGATGATAAAGTAAAAGAAGTGCGTTTGTCGCATCGTTTGACTTTATCACCAGTTTGTTTGGTGCGTGATCAGCATGCCTTAGGCCCGCAAATGGAACGCTTATTGAAAGCAACGGGACAGTCAGTCACCGAAGTTAAACCTGTTCTTGAACTTAACCCAGAACACACTATCATACGTAAATTACACGAGGAATTAGATGAGGAGCGACTAAAAGAATGGACACAAATTTTATATGATCAGGCGCTCCTTGCTGAAGGTAGCTTGTTACCTGACCCTGCTGCATTTGTGCAGCGAATCAATAAATTATGGATGGAGATGTTTCATCCACCTGGAGAATAAATCATGTTAATTGGCGTTCCAAAAGAAATCAAAAATTTTGAATATCGGGTTGGATTAGTGCCAAGCAGCGTCAGAGAATTGATTACTCACGGCCATCAGGTTGTTGTGCAAAAAGGCGCGGGTGAAAAAATTGGTTTCATAGACGAATCGTATACGCATGTTGGCGCACGTATTGCAGACAGTGCAGACGAGATTTATCAAGAAGCCGACATGATTATTAAAGTTAAGGAACCCCAACCACAAGAATGCCATATGCTGCGTGAAGGTCAGGTTATCTTTACTTACTTACATTTAGCCCCCGATCCCGAACAAGCAAAATTGCTGCAGGAATCTGGCTGTGTCGCTATCGCTTATGAGACGGTAACTAGCCATAACGGTGGGTTACCTCTATTAGCTCCCATGAGTGAAGTGGCTGGCCGCATGGCTATACAAGCTGGTGCTACGAGTCTTGAAATTAAGAATGGAGGTCGTGGTATGCTTTTAGGTGGTGTGCCAGGTGTTGTACCTGCAAAAGTAGCTGTGCTTGGCGGTGGCGTTGTCGGCACTAATTCAGTGCGTGTGGCGATGGGCATGGGTGCGAATGTAGTGGTAATTGATAAATCGCTAGAGCGTTTGTATCATCTCGATCTTCAGTTTGGGTCTAAAATCAACACCATTTTTTCAACAACGGATTCCATCGAAGAACATGTACAAAGCGCTGATCTTATCATCGGTGCAGTGTTAATTCCTGGCGCATCAGCCCCTCGGTTAGTAACGAATACGATGCTACGCCATATGCGTTCTGGTTCGGTTATAGTTGATGTTTCCATCGATCAAGGTGGTTGTTTTGAGTCCAGCAGACCCACAACACATGAGAATCCAACGTATGTGATCGATGGCGTTGTCCACTACTGTGTCGCCAATATGCCAGGGGCTGTACCACGTACTTCTACAGTCGCTTTAAATAACGCAACACTGCCATTTATACTAGCGCTTGCGAATTATGGTTATAGAGATGCAATGCAGCGTGATCATCATTTACTGGGTGGTTTGAATGTTGCTCATGGCAAAATTACGTATAAAGCTGTTGCGGAAGCATTACATCAAACTTACACACCAGCAGAACAAATAATTGGAGAATAGTATGCTGAGCTGCTTTACTTTCAATAGTAACGTTGATGCAGTGCCAATAACCGTGATAGGACAAAAAAATTATCCTGATTGGTTGGCAGCACAAACAATGCCAATCAGAGCATGGCTCGCTGCTACACAGTTTCAAGCTGAAGCGTCGAATGTTTGTCTTTTGCCTAATGAGAATGGAAAATTAACACGTGTGGTGTGCTGTGTTAACGATATGGAAAACTTATGGGGTGTGGGTCACTTATCATTTATGTTGCCGGAAGGATACTATAAATTTGATGTAAGTGATTCCCAATATGCAAGTTATGCGCTTGCTTTTGGGTTAGGTGCTTACCAATTTACGCGTTACAAAAAATCAATGCGACAATCAGCGCAACTCTATTTACCTTCTCATTTAGTATCATCTGTTTGTAATATGCTTGAGTCTATTTACCTTGTACGGGATTTAATTAATACGCCTACAGATGATATGGGACCATCTGAATTTGCTGCGATGGTTGAGAAATTGGCAGGCCAGTACGATGCCACACTAACCCAAATTATTGGCAACGATTTGCTGTTGCATAATTATCCTTCTATTTATACGGTAGGACGTGCAAGTGATGATGCGCCGAGATTATTAGATTTACGCTGGGGGAATCTTCAACATCCTAAAGTTACATTAGTTGGAAAAGGAGTGTGTTTTGATAGTGGTGGCTTGGATATAAAATCATCCGCACACATGTTGCTTATGAAAAAAGACATGGCGGGTGGTGCACATGTTCTAGGTCTTGCACGTATGATCATGGAGGCAAAGCTTCCCATTTGTTTACGTGTATTGATACCGGTAGTGGAAAATGTGATTTCAGGAAATGCATATCGTCCGGGTGACATCATTAAAAGCCGTAAAGGCATCACGATAGAAGTTGGTAATACGGATGCAGAAGGGCGAGTCATTTTATCGGATGTGCTAACGGAAGCAGTGAGTGAAATTCCTGATCTTCTGATTGATATCACCACGCTGACGGGGGCGGCTCGCATTGCTCTAGGAACAGAATTGCCCGCTGTATTTTCAAATAATGACCAGTTGGTTAATGATGTCATTAGGCAAGGCGAGAAAAATAGTGATCCTATGTGGCGCCTGCCTTTGTTTGCATTATATCGTGAATATTTAAACAGTCCTATTGCAGATATTAACAATAATGCATCCGAGCCCTATGCCGGTGCTATTACTGCTGCATTGTTCTTAAAGGAATTTGTACCGGATGAAATTCCGTGGTTACACTTTGATTTGATGGCATGGAATTTACGCGCGCGTCCCGGACGTCCTCAAGGTGGAGAAGCCATGTCATTGCGAGCACTATTTTCTTATTTGCAACAACGATTTTCAGTTTGACAACGTTCCTTAGGGCCCTCGCATAAATAACCTATGCAACGTTATTTTCTGCATGAGGAGAGCGGACAGGAGTCCGCTCTAGCAGTAACCGTTCACGGGGTAGAGAAATCATTGTATTTTTTGTTTATTTAATGAGCAAACAGGATGTTTGCGAAAGTCAAATCCGGTCACGATGGCCGTATTTGGCGGTTAAATAAGCAAAAAATACAATGATTTCTCTACCCCGTGAACGGTTACCTCTAGCAAAACGTAATAGCTCAGCCCCTAGCGCTCTCGTCCTGGACAAGCGCCTTCCTACTAGCCTTAAGTTTTTCTTGACAAAAACACCGCTACTGTCGCCCCGCAAAATTCTTGTCCACTTTTTTAGAAAAGAACACCGGCCAACCACAAGAATTTGTGCGGGGTCTGGTCAGCGGCTTTCGATAGTACAAATAAATCTTAATAAAAGGATATAAAAATGCTGGTTTATTATGAATATTTCGACGATATCAATAGTGCTATTTTTCGTGAGAA
>Ga0207082_1002_pt1 | contig 74439 bp, 63 predicted proteins | sample Alteio_BWMinHeat_56_FD_153588 | JGI IMG/M metagenome (GOLD analysis project Ga0207082, IMG submission 153588) | Enriched cells from forest soil in Barre Woods Harvard Forest LTER site, Petersham, Massachusetts, United States -... | ecosystem: Environmental > Terrestrial > Soil > Temperate forest >...
TTTTGTGAGGTGCCTACTTTAATTATTCGCTGTGATGTATATAACCCTATGACTCAAGCTCCTTATACCCGTGATCCAAGGGGAGTTGCAATTCGGGCCGAGAAATATTTAAAGAATAGCGGAATTGCAGATGTATGTAATTTTGGTCAGGAGGTAGAATTTTTCATATTTGATGATGTGCGCTGGGATATCCAAATTAACGGTTGTTTTTACAAGGTGGATTCAGAAGAAGCAAGCTGGAATACAGGCACGGCGATGGAAAATGGCAATATGGGACATCGTCCGCGAATAAAAGGAGGTTATTTTCCTGTTCCTCCAGTGGACTCATCACATGACTTACGTAGCGCAATGTGTACCGCATTAATGACGATGGGCCTGGTACCTGAGGTTCATCATCATGAAGTTGCCACCTGTGGTCAGAATGAGATTACAACACGCTATAGCACACTACTCCACAAATGTGATGAGCAATTGGTGTTTAAATATGTCGTTCAGAATGTTGCTAACGCGCATAATAAGACAGTGACATTTATGCCTAAACCCTTGGTTGGTGATAATGGTAGTGGACTGCATTGTCATCAGTCTCTTGCGAAAGGTAACAAGAATTTATTTGCAGGCAAAGAATATGCTGGATTGTCAGAGATGGCACTTTATTACATCGGTGGCATTATCAAGCATGCACGTGCATTGAATGCATTCACCAATCCGACAACAAATAGCTATAAGCGATTAGTACCAGGATTTGAAGCACCTGTGACCATGGTTTATTCAGAGGGCAATCGTTCTGCAGGAATTCGTATTCCACGGGTATTCAATGAGAAGGAAAAACGAATTGAAGTACGTTTCCCTGACGCAATGGCAAACCCTTATCTTGCATTTTCAGCTATGTTAATGGCGGGATTGGATGGTATCAAAAATAAAATCGATCCGGGCAGTGCTGTGGATGAAAACTTATATGATTTACCGGAGCACAAAGTCAAATCATTCCCAAGTCTTGCTTCCTCACTCGAACAAGCGCTGGATTGTCTTGAGATGGACCAGGCTTTCTTGCTTGAAGGTGGAGTGTTTACAAAAGAATTAATAGATTCATACATTACAGTTAAGCGGGAAGAAGTCACGAGAGTTAATATGACGACACATCCTGTTGAATTTGATCTTTACTATAGCTTGTAATATGACAGGGTTCCTGTTGATGTTTCAGGAGGAACCCTTGGCAATGTATCAGGAGGCGAGGAGTACTGACTCCAAATGACCGCATTTAAAATTGCGACGTGGAACGTGAACTCACTACGTGTGCGTTTGTCGCACGTATTGACGTTGCTTGAAAATGTGCAACCTGAAGTTCTTGCTTTGCAAGAAACAAAACTCCTCGATGCGGATTTCCCATTCGATGCTATACGCGAAGTAGGGTACGAAGCGACTGTTTCAGGGCAACGCACTTACAATGGCGTTGCGATAATAAGCCGTAAAAAAGCGTCTGAGATTGTTACGGATTTGCCTGAACTCGATGATCCGCAGCGACGTGTGTTGGCCGCCGTTATCGATGATATTCGTATATTGAATCTCTATGTCCCCAATGGTGAAAGTGTTGACTCAGAGAAGTATCAATACAAATTAAGGTGGTTGAAAAAACTGGATATTTTCTTAAAGCAGGAACTTAAAAACCATCCTAATCTGATCGTACTTGGCGATTTCAATATTGCTCCAGACGAAATTGATGTTTATGACCCCAAACATTGGGAGGGGAAGGTGTTATTTAGTGAACCAGAGCGTAGAGCATTTCGTGATATGTTGCAGGTTGGGTTTAGCGATTGCTTTCGACAACTTAATCCATCCGATAAAGTTTTTTCTTGGTGGGATTACCGGATGAATGCGTTTAAACGCAACATGGGTTTACGCATCGATCATCTTCTGGCGAGTGATACACTTAAATCAAGATGTGTAAAATGTTACATAGACAAGTCGCTGCGTGCTGAGGAACGTCCCTCTGATCATGCGCCCGTTATTGCAGAGTTTCATCTCGAATCCAAGTAAAAATTTGAATAGCCTGAGATAAAAATGCTGCAAATATCAACAGACCCTACAACTTCTCAAAAAATCTTTGCGCTGTCTCCTCGAAGCATGAACGGGTTAACCGAACATTTACGTGAAGGATCTTTAACCTGCTGATAAATAATATTTTTCGTCGCAAAAAACGCTTCTTGGGATAAACTTATGCCCGAGGTTATTGAGAAGTTACCAATTTTACAATGGAAATCCTCGCAAAAATATTCGAGATTTCTTGCTTTTGCCTTAATGTTAATTTAAGTAAACTCTACTATTATTAAGACATAGAATAGTAATAGATATATGTGTAGCGGTGATTTTTGCTGAGGTGCAGGCTTGATTACTAGGCCATTCTTAGTTATTATGCCCGACTTACGTTATAGGGGTTTGCCGGTATGAAACCAAATATTCATCCAGAGTATAAAGAAGTTAAAGTTGTTTGTAGTTGCGGCAGTACGTTTGTGACACGCTCTACATTGGGCAAAGAACAGTTGTCACTTGAAGTTTGCTCTATGTGCCATCCTTTTTATACCGGTACGCAAAAGATCGTTGATACGGCAGGCCGTGTAGATCGATTCCGTCAAAAATATGGTTTGAAAGGTAAAGATACAAAAAAAGCAGACGAAAAATAAATAACATATTTAAAATAAAAACATAAATAGAATAAGTGTTCATCATTCATGTCAGATGCTTTGCGCCAATTAGCACTCGATTATCACTCCAATCCTATTCCCGGAAAAATCCGGGTTGCTCTAAGTAAGTCAACTGAGACCCAGGATGATTTGTCTCTCGCTTATACGCCAGGCGTCGCTGAACCTGTTAAAGAAATCATTAAGAACCCTGCTACAGCCTATCAATATACGAACAAGGGTAATTTGGTTGCTGTTATCACTAATGGCACTGCTGTGTTAGGTCTTGGCAACGTTGGTGCACTAGCGGGAAAGCCTGTTATGGAAGGCAAGGCAGCTTTATTTAAACGATTTGCTGATGTTGATGTGTTTGACATCGAAATTGATTGTGAAGATATGCAAGACTTAGTCGATACGATTGTGCGTATTGCACCAACATTTGGAGGAATTAATCTTGAAGACATTAAATCCCCAGAATGTTTTTTCGTTGAAGCGGAATTAAAAAAGCGTCTCAATATCCCTGTGTTTCATGATGATCAGCAAGGAACTGCAATCGTGGTATCTGCAGCATTATTGAATGCGTTGGAACTTCAGGGCAAGCGATTATCGGAAGTCAAAATTGTTTGCTTGGGCGCAGGCGCTGCTGGTATTGCGACCATGCGCTTTTTGCTCAAGTTAGGTGCAGTACGGGAACATATTTATCTTGTGGATCGTGAAGGTATCATTCATGCGCACCGGCACAACATAAACGCACAAAAGAACGAATTTGCGAATATGACCCATAAACGTACATTGGCGGATGCAATGCATGATGCAGACGTCTTCATCGGTGTTTCTGGTCCTCAGTTACTTGCTCCCGAGTTGGTGCAAATTATGGCAAAAAATCCGATTGTTTTTGCTTTATCCAATCCGGTACCTGAAATTATGCCAGCAGTTGCCTTGCATGTGCGAAATGATATCATTCTTGCCACTGGGCGCAGTGATTACCCGAATCAGGTGAATAATGTACTGTGTTTTCCTTATCTTTTTCGGGGTGCTCTCGATGTGCGCGCCACCACCATTAATGAGGAGATGCAATTGGCCGCTGTATATGCCATTCAAGCGTTAGCTAAAGAGCCGGTACCAGATCAAGTACTTGCTGCTTACGGAATGGAGCATGGCATGGAATTTGGCCCGGCTTATTTAATTCCTAAGCCAACTGATCCACGTCTGAAAGATAAAGTCTCTCTTGCTGTTGCAAAAGCAGCAATTGCCTCGGGTGTGGCAAGTCTATAGTTCGTTTTTCTGGATTGGCTGCAATATGCAACAGAAATTTCTTAGGATAGGGTCGCTTGCACTGTTGCAGATTGTTATTGTTGGCAATTTGCAGGTATTACCAGCTAATGCTAGCTATGGCTCTTCTCTTCCATTTCTCTACTTATTTGCAGTCGTTGGCTTTTTCCTACCCTGTGTTCTCATGGTTGCTGAGCTTGCTACAACTCGCCCGCAAACAGGCGGGGCCTATATTTGGTGCGAACAAGCATTCGGCTCAAAAGTGGGTTTTTTTACGGTATGTATTTTATGGATTTCAAATTTATTATGGTATCCATCCATTTTTTCTTTGATTGCAGCTAATTTTGCCTATTTAGTTGATGTGTCTTTAGCCCAGAATAAAATGTTTATAGTAGGTTTCGGAGTTGTTTTATTTTGGCTAGTTACCGGACTTAATTGTATCGGGATTAAGTTTTCAAGTAGAACAAGTATTATTTGTAGCATAATGGGCATTATAATTCCTATGGCTGTGATCATCGTAGGTGGCATTATATGGTGGGTATCTGGCAAACCTCTCGCTATTTCATTGGACAGCATTGCTCATTTTCCCAACTTATCCCACATTAATAATTTAGGATTGCTGATTGCCATTGTGATTTCACTTTTCGGGATAGAGCTTACCGCAGTGCATGCAGGAAATGTAGTAAATCCAAGACGGGATTATCCAATGAGCTTATTAATATCAAGCATTCTTATTATAGCATTATTGTTATTTTCTGAATTGGCAATTGCTGTCATTATTCCTTCAGAAAAGTTAAATGTTGTGACGGGATTATTAGATGCTTTAACAGTTTTATTTCAAGAAATGCATTTGTCTCATCTCATTACTTTTATTTTCTTGCTCGTTCTCATAGGGAATATGGGTAGTATTGTAGCTTGGATGTTGGGATCAACACGAGGAATGTATATAGCTTGCCAAAAAAATCATGCAGCCAAATTATTACAACGGGTTAACCGACATGAAGCTCCAATAGGTGTGCTTATTGTTGAAGCAATTATTTTTACCATGGTGAGCATGGTATTTCTGCTATTTCCTCGGGTTACTGATTCTTTTTGGTTACTGCTTGATTTAGCTTCGCAAGTTACGCTGATTTACTACATTATTCTTTTTGTAGCTGCAATTCGTTTACGATACCTTCCCACTTTTTCTGATGGTTTTGTTATTCCTGGAGGTAATTTAGTTTTGTGGATTGTTATGTCAGTAGGGGCGCTGACATCGTTGATGGCATTATGTGCGGGTTTTATTCCTCCAGGAAATCTAGATAAAAATGGAATTTTTTTATTTCATCTCATCATGAGCATAGGATTGGCTATCGCTATGCTTTTGCCAGCGTTACTTTTAATTTTTAATAAAAGATGTAAAGGTTGAAACTATTGAAAGGCATTCCTTCTTATAAGGTGTATTTATCAACACGCTTTGTAGAATCACTTCTGTTTACTTCTATCGTAACAGTCAATTTGGTTTATCAAGTAACCGTAGTTGGTTTAAATCCGTTACAACTGGTTTTAGTTGGCACGTTACTTGAAGCAGTGTCATTTTTATCAGAGATTCCAACTGGATTATTGGCTGATGTGTATAGTCGTAAACTATCGACTGTCATTGGTGTTATTTTAATTGGTTTGGGTTTTATTATAGAGGGATCATTCCCAACATTATTTTTTGTGATGCTCTCACAAATTGTGTGGGGAGTTGGATTTACTTTTGTTAGTGGCGCACGAGAGGCTTGGATCACTGATGAAATCGGTGAAAAAAAGGCAAATAAAGCGTTTTTGCATGCGGAACAATTTTCTCAATTCGGTGCTATTATTGGCATCGTCATCAGTGTTGCATTAGCTAGCATAAATATAAGGCTACCCATTATCTTAGGCGGAGCGTTTTATAGTATTTGGGGTATTTGTTTAGCCTTCTTAATGAAGGAAGAACATTATCATCCAACCCCAGTAGGCGAAAGACCTAGTTGGAACCATGTAATACAAACATTTTTGAAAAGTGCTAAGTTGGTGCGAGGCCATCCTATATTATTAACTATAATTGCAATTAGTGGTGTGTTTGGTATGTTTTCTGAAGGGTTTGACCGATTATGGACCCCTTATATTATGCAATTTACCTTTCCTGCTATTGGAAATTTAAAACTTATCATTTGGTTTGGTATCATTAGTTTAGTTGGCATGGTTTTAACAATAGGTGCAACTGAAATATCTAAAAGGCAGGTAGATGCCAGTAATCATCAAAGTGTTTCTCGTTATTTATTGGGCATTAACTTGTTATTGATCATCAGTGTGATCATGTTTGGTCTGGCAGTTAATTTTACCTGGGCGATTATTGCATATTGGTTTATTTACTTTCTACGGGAAACAAATAATCCACTGCAATATGCTTGGTTAAATCAAAATGTAACACCAGCAATTAGGGCTACTGTTTTTTCGATGAGTAATCAATCAAACGCACTTGGACAAATCATATTGGGGCCTATCATGGGTCTTGTTGCTACTATTTTTTCATTGCGAGTTGCAATGATAGGGTCTGGGATGATCTTAATCCCAATTATTTTCCTTTATCTATTCACTATTCGCAAACACAAGCTAATGGCGTGATTTAGTGCCGAGTCATCGCTTACTCATGCTACTATCTGGACGCGTACTACTCATCTTCTTCGTAACCGTTCACGGGGTAGAGAAATCATTGTATTTTTTGCTTATTTAACCGCCAAATACGGCCATCGTGACCGGATTTGACTTTCGCAAACATCCTGTTTGCTCATTAAATAAACAAAAAATACAATGATTTCTCTACCCCGTGAACGGTTACTCTTCTTCTTTATCGTGTAGGTTATGGGTGTCGACGGGTTCACCAGGTACGCGGTGTTTTTCACCTGCCCAGTCACCGAGATCAATTAATTTGCAACGATCAGAGCAAAATGGACGATATGAATTTTCGGGTGTCCAGGTTTCCTTTTTGCCACAGGTAGGGCAGATGATATCTTTTTTATTAATGGGCATTGTACCCTTTCCTCACGAGTTACAATATGCAACTTCGAATGACAGATTTTCTGTGTATTGCGTTGGCCTTTTTTCGATATGAGGGAAGTAAAACCTCACGCTAAAAAAATGTCGGCCGATACTGATTTCAGGATATGCAGCTATATGACGTGCGATGCTAATGCGTATCATGCGTAGATTAGATTGTGGATCAAGCAACTCTTGATGAAATCCATGTACGGCAGTCTTTTCTTCAAGCCTAGCATTGTTACGAACCAAATCAAGGACCAAAGCAACGGCAGTTCGAATTTGGCCAAAATCATTTAGCCAACCCATAATAGTTTGCTTACGTACATCGGCAGGTTGTTGTAGCCAATAATGAAAAATAGGGATATCAAAACTACAACCACCGCCTGGGCTTGCAAGATGCATACGCAGGTTATTGAGTAATTCGACGTCACGTAAGCGATGGGCTATCTTGCCACTGGTGTCAATCAGGCTCCGTGACAAATCATCTAGTTGCTGGGTTAAGTGGATCAGTTTTTCTGAGTTAACGTCGGGTGCATTACCATAGCGCTGAAGATTAATGAGTAGAACGCTTAATTCTTTGGCTAATTTGGCTTTTAAGTCGGGTCTATCTAATATATGCAAAACATTAATAATGAAATTGATAAGGTTTCGAGTACCAAATATCGACTTGTCACTTAGTTGATGATCGATTTGCTGGAATAATTGCTCTAATCGCAAACATACACGAATTACTTCGTTTAATGGGTGATCATAAGTAATCGTCTCTTTCATAGTGCTTGGCCGCATAGGGGGGTCTGAGACGCAATGATAACATGAATTGATTTGAAAATGGACAGGATTAAATTCAAATTATTGAGCGGAATTTTTGCCGATTTTTGAATTACCCATTCTCAAGTACATTTCATGCAATTGATCAACTTGGGGAATAAGATTATCGAGGATGCCGTCATTGATAATCACATCATGTGCTTTGGCATTTCTGTTTTTTCGACTGGCTTGAGCTTTTAGGATTGCCTCGATATCAGGTTTTGACATCTTGTCTCGGGCCATTACACGTTCAATTTGTGCAGATTTGGGTGCGTCCACAGCAAGAATTCGATTTATAAATGAATAAAATTCCACCTCGAGCAAGAGTGGAATAACTGCAATGCAATAGGGGGCGGAGATGATATTTATTTGCTCTTTCATTTCATTACGAATCAAGGGATGTAACAAGTTTTCCAGCCAGAGTCGCTGCTTTGAATCCATAAAAATAATGCGGCGTAATTTTGTACGATCAAGAGAGCCGTCTTGTAACACGATTTCGTTACCAAAGTGGTTAACGATGTTAGCAAAAGCAGGCTTATCTCGGGCTGTGATTTCACGCGCGATAACATCCGCGTCGATGATAGTTACGCCTCGCTCGGCAAATAAACGAGTGACTGTAGACTTACCGGATCCAATGCCACCTGTTAATCCAACCACTAACATATTTTTCAGCACCTTCAACGAAATAATGGTAAATGTGTAACTATTCAGCTCTTCACAAAAAAACTGTCACCCCGCAAAATTTTCGTCAGATCATTTTGCAAGAATGCAGGTCTTTCACGAAAATGTCTGCGGGGTCTGATAACGGTATCAAAAAGAACGCGTTCTCTGTAGAAAACCCGCAAAAAGCCCAGACCCCGCAAAACACCTCGTGATAGTATATTTGCTCCGTTCAATGACAAAGGACGAGGCGTTTGCGGGGTGACAATGCGCGCTGAGTAATGATCTTAAATTACTTGCAAATAGTATTGCATGATTTCACTACCCCAGAGCAGCGCAACCCATCCTGCAACTGCAAGATAAGGGCCAAATGGCAACGGTGTACTTTTGAAGTGTTTCTTGATGATCATATATGTTAGAGCAAATATCACACCACTAACAGAGGCCAGCAGAATAACGAGAGGTAACATTTGCCATCCTAGATAAGCACCCAAGCCCGCAAGAAATTTATAATCCCCTTGGCCCATTCCGGTTTTGCCGGTTACCCACCCAAATATACATTGAGTTGCCGCAAAAATCAGATAGCCAGCGACTGCGCCTATAATTGCATCATGACTGTTTGTAAAAATAGAAAATATACTAGAAAGTAACCCAAGCCATAGTAGCAGCAGAGTCAGTTCGTCGGGTAAGAGATGGTAATCAAGGTCAATGAAAGTGAGGCAAATGCAGATCCAGGTAAATAACAATGCGCTCAATGTTTGCCATGTGCAACCAAATTTCCAAGCAACATAGACGGATACAATGCAAGTCAGTCCTTCAACGAGTGGATAACGTATCGAAATGTGTGCTTTGCAATTAGCGCATTTACCGCGTAGCCAGAGAAAGCTTAGAATAGGGATATTGTGCCATGGCCGGATGATTTTTTTACAACGCGGACAATGTGAAAAGGGCAAATATAAACTTAACTTTTCACTGTCAGTATGAGGTTTCAAGCCAAGATATATGCGGCATTCCTCGCTCCAGTTTTGCTCCATCATGCGGGGCAGCCGGTATATGACGACATTCAGAAAGCTGCCAATAAATAGGGATAAAATTGCCGTAACAATTAAAAAAACATCGGGATTTAATGCAAAAAACTGGACGATGTCCATGATTATAATACACTTCCTAGTTTAAAAATGGGTAAATACATAGCAATGACTAATCCACCGATTAGAACACCAAGCACTAGCATAATCAAGGGTTCAAGAAGTTGACTAAGTTGACCAACCCAGTGATCAATATCTGACTCAAAAAAATCCGCTAACTTATTTAACATATGTTCTAGCATGCCAGATTCTTCACCAATTTTTACCATTTGTATCATCATGTCGGGGAAATAAGACAGGGTTTGCATGGCTTGGTGGAGTTGTAGTCCCGAGTTAATTTTATTGCGGAGTGTACTAGCCAAGCCTGCAAATTCAGAATGACCCGAAGCATTCATAGCGAGCCTAAGTGCCTCGGTAATGGGCATGCCAGCTGCAAACGTAATCGCGACATTTCTTGCGAATCTAGCTAAGATTACTTTTTGTACACATGTGTTGATAATTGGAGATTTTATCAGAAACAATGTGATATTTTTCTTTAAACTAGATGATAACTTACTAGAAAGTATAACGAGCACAATGAATAAGATAGGTGCGAATATAAAATAGGTATGTTGTTGTAATTTGGAGGAAAGAAAAAATATCCAGGTAGTTAATAGGGGTAAGTGGATCTGAGAATCGTGGAATAATTCTGCAAAACGAGGGATGACAAAAATGAACATGCAAAGGGTGACAATGATAGTAGTGATAGTGATCATGCAAGGATAAAATAAAGCTTGCTTTACTTGCCTTTTGAATGCCAGTTTTTTTTCTTTATGGCTAGCAATCATGCATAGCATTGTATCCAATTTACCCGTGTGTTCACCGATTTTTATTAATTGACAAGTCATTTCGTCAAAGTAGTGATGATGGTGGCGTAGGCTAAAGAATAAATCTTTTCCTGTTAAAATTTCTCGTTTGATTGAGTATATTAACAATTGGAGCGCAGTCTTGACCTGACTTTTTTCTAATATATCGCAGCTTTTAATGAGAGGGATCCCAGCGGTAATTAGTGTTGCCATTTGCCGTAAAAAAACGGCGATATCAAAATCGGTAATACCTCGTTTTTGTTTGAAAGTATGAAGAATAGATTTTAAGGTAAGTGTTTTTTCCAAGTTGGATTTCATAGTTATAACCTCTGTAGCTTCTCATTTTTACCCACCACACGCATCAATTCTACATAGCTTGTTAAGCCGCTTTTTACCATCTCCATGCCTGCATCCCATAACAGCATCCATTCTTCTTTTTTAATTGCTTCCACTATCTGTATGGTGCTTGCTCCTAATAAGATGAGTTCAGCAATTTTTTCTGTCATTGGAATTAATTCGAAAATACCGATGCGTCCTTGATAACCATGGTAGCAGCGATTACAACCTAGGGGTCGATACACGATGTGAGCTGAGCCGTGCAGGATATGATAGTCTGAGGTTACTCTTTCTGGTTGTTTACAATAGCCACATAGTTTGCGCACCAAGCGTTGAGCGATGATAAGTGATACTGAGTTAATGAAATTATAAGCTACTGCGCCCATGGAATGTAGGCGAGTAATGGCTTCAATTGCACTGTTAGTATGCAAAGTCGATAAAACCAAGTGGCCAGTTTGTGCCGCTTGCATTGCAATATTCGCTGTTTCAAGATCACGGATTTCGCCGACCATAATAATATCTGGATCTTGTCGCAAAAAAGTACGCAATGCTACAGCAAAATCTAGTCCTATACGCGGATGAATACTGACTTGATTAATACCAGGAAATTCTATTTCCACTGGGTCTTCAACAGAAGAAATATTTTTTTCAATTTGATTTAAATAATGTAATGCAGAATAAAGTGTAATGGTTTTTCCACTCCCCGTCGGTCCTGTTACTAATATCAGTCCTTGTGGTTGTTTAAGCTTGGAAATAAATATTTTTTTTTGTGCAGTAGTGAATCCGAGTGCGTCAATGTCCAATTTAATCGTGTTTGCATCAAGTAGGCGCAGAACAATTTTTTCACCGAATAAGGTTGGGCAAGTATTAATACGAATATCGACACCTAGTTTTTGTGGTAATTGAAGGCGGCCATCTTGAGGCAAGCGACGTTCAGCGATATTTAGGTTAGACATGATTTTCAGGCGTGTGATGATACGCATGGCCAAATGCGGTGGCGTAGTGGCTGCTTCATATAGCAGTCCGTCGCGACGAAATCTAATCCGACAATGATGGATAAATGGTTCAATATGAATATCAGATATTTGCTTCTCAATTGCATCGCGTATGAGACGGTCAACAAATTCACTAACTGGCTCGTCATCATGTTCAGTCATTTCATCATGTGGTGATGATTCTTCTATGGGAGTGATTTTAGATAATGCTGACTCAAGGTGAGAACCTAATTTATTTGTGCGTGAATGTGCTTGTAAAATCATATCAAGCTCCGCTTCGGAAACGAGCATAGGGCGAATACGTAATCCGGTGTGGAAACCCACAGCTGAAATTGCCGCATGATCAGTTGGATCGGTGATGCCAAGATACAAGGTGTTTTGATCTCGATTTAATGGGATAACTCGATAACGATAAATTAGCTCAGACTTAATGAGAGGATCATGTAACCAATTATTATTATATTCTTTTAAGTCGAAAACGGGAAAGTTACAATGATTGACGCAACATTGCAAAATTTTCTGACTTGATAAAATGTTGGATTGTACTAAATGACGGGTTAATGAAATGCCTTGTTGGGCTGAATCAATTAATGCTGCCTGAGCTGCTTGCACATTGAGTAACTCGTCGCAAATGAGATACCAGGCCAATCCATTCAAATTATTTTTAGATGAGTCATTAGTCATATTTATGCTATGCATTGCATAATCCACTCTTAAGGCAAGTACCGCTAACAATCCATGTGCTGCCATCGGTATTGGGTTTTAAGATGTATGTTGCATTATTGACGAGTTCAGTTCCTATTGCAGTAATAATCCCGTTTCCTACCTTGATGCTGGCGAGGTTTTTTGTTCCCTTTGGTTCAGCGGGGATACCATTTGTACCATTTGATATTTCAGATGGTGTTGTACCTTGTTGTAGCGCAAGTGAAACTGCAGTCTTAAATATTTCAGTTGCACTGATAACCTCTGTGAAACGAGCACGTTGTGTGTAGGTTTGATAAGAAGGAATGGCAATGGTAGTTAAAATTCCAATGATGGCGACGACAACCATAAGTTCTATTAGTGAAAAACCCGATATGTTTGAAATTCGATTCATGAAACATACTCCTTTAGATTGAATGAGATTTAATAATGGATGGAAATTTGATTTTTGTGGCTTGCTATACCAATGAAGCCTGTTGCGCGACAGATGTAAGAAACGTGTAGCCGATACAGATTGAAATTCTGTAGGAATCTGGAATAGGTGCAGCAGAAGATAAGATTTGATGCGGTACAATATAGAGATGACTTTCAATATACCGCATTGTGAAGATGTCTGCAATATGCTTATTTGCGTATTATTGGTTTTTACAGGACTGCCCCATTAAAAAATTACTTCCGGGGTTTACGCTTATATGGTGAGTGGTTCGTATTAACATTGCTCAAGTTAGTATGTGGCCTTGTTTAAGATGTAGCGGTACATTAGGCTATTGTGCCCGGATGAAATATCACTATTCTTCTGGTAGAACCTGCTATTTTTATTTATACTTTCGCCTGTTTTTGTAGTCTATGCCGGTGTAGCTCAGGTGGTAGAGCAACTGATTCGTAATCAGTAGGCCTGCAGTTCGAGTCTGCACACCGGCATGAGTAGAATCAATGGGTTAGGAAGGACGATTTAAAATTTTGGTTTAATTTTAAACAATCATAGCCAAAAATGGGACACTTTCTAGTGGCATCTTGAGTCGAGTTGTTGTACTTTGCGTTTACTGATTGCGATTAGTTGTTATCTGTCAATCAGTATAGGGAGCAAAGAGATTATGGCAACAATCGAGAAGAGAGTAAATGTAGACGGTACAGTTAATTACCGTGTAAGAGTCAGACTAAGAGGGTTCCCTCCTCAAACTGCATCATTCAAACGACTTACCGATGCAAAGAAGTGGGTTCAGCAAACGGAATCAGCTATTCGAGAAGGTCGTCATTTTAAAACCGTTGAGTCACGAAAACATACCCTCAAAGAAGCAATTGATCGTTATATTCAATCTGTTTTACCTTCTAAGAAATTTAATTCCCAAAGAGATCAAACAAAACAACTGCAATGGTGGTCAGATAACATCGGTTATTTATCTTTAGCTGATGTCACACCTGCTATTATTGCAGAACAACGCGATAAATTGGCACAAGGCAAAACATCACGTGGTGATCGTACTAATGCAACGGTTAATCGCTACCTCGCCATCCTTAGCCATTTGTTTACTATATCAGTCAAAGAATGGGGCTGGTCACATGAAAATCCTGTTTTAAAAGTTACTCGTCTAAAAGAACCACGTGGTCGCGTTCGGTTCTTATTGGATGATGAGCGTGCTCGCCTATTAGAAGCCTGTAAAAAAAGTGAAAGCGAATATCTTTATGCTGTGGTTGTGTTAGCGCTATCAACCGGCGCTAGAAAAATGGAAATCTTAGGGCTGAAATGGCAAGACGTGGACTTATCGCGTGGTGTCATTACACTTCATGAAACAAAGAATGGCGAACGTCGAGTTTTAATCCTCACATCATTAGCGTTGGAATTAATGAAACAACACGCAAAAATACGCAAATTACATTGTGATCTTGTTTTTCCTGCAAAATCATTTGATAAGCCAATTGACCTCGCTACCCCTTGGGAAACAGCTTTAAAACGTGCTGATATTAAAGATTTTCGTTTTCATGATTTGAGACATTCGGCGGCTTCTTATCTTGCGATGAATGGCGCGAGTCTTGCTGAAATTGCAGAGATTTTAGGCCATAAAACACTTTCAATGGTTAAAAGATATAGTCACCTGTCTGAAGCGCATACAAGCAAGGTAGTCGCAAAAATGAATGAAAAAATATTTGGATAATACAATGAAACATCAAAAATATAAGATATATTCAGCCCTTCACCCTTCAATAGAAAAAACGGTTTCTTTGAAAGAGCGCATAAAATACCTGAGATGTAAGTTTTGGAAATCATCAAAGGAAGATGCTGAATTTTTTTTTAATTTTTATTTAGGTCCCGTTGTTTATGAATTACATCGACCAGTCGGTATTATAAGTGGACAATTTTTAAGAAAAAATAATGGGGATGATGTTTATGGCAAGATAAGAAAATCGGTAGATTTATATCGATTAAATCCAAAAGATAAATACTTTGATCGTTATTTCAAACATAAACTAATATTGGATGCTATATGCGGTTCCTCCGTTGCTAATTATCCTAAAGGAAATTTAATTGACGATGTTTTGAATTGGGCTTTTCAGAATCAATTGATTAATAATTCTGATTTTTGTTTAGTTCAACAAAGTATTTCTGCTGCTAGAATGAAGTCGTTTAAAAATAAAGACGTCCCAAAAGAGCTGTGTCTTGAGATAATACACATTTTTTTGAATAAAGATCGCTATATTTATTTAGAAGATATTCCTGATTTGTTGTTTTGCAATTCGGAGCTTATGCTAAAAATAAATACCGCAGTAAAAGCAGGTGAAATTATTGCGATTTCATCCAGGGATGATTGTATTAATTACGTTGATATGCGATCCCTTCTTAAATGGCTATTGCTGAATAATCTTGCTCATGAATCGTTAGTACAGGAATTTTTATATTTAAAAATCGAAGCGATTAAAGAGAATAAAGTTGATTATAATGGCACATTTCATTCATTAAGTAAGTTGATAAAACAAGGAAGTGATCGAAATGATTTATTATCAGACGCTTTAAACAAAAATGTTCTAGTTTATTTGAAATATCCAAGAGATTACCTGCATTGGCGTGAACGTGTATCTGCTACAACATGTAGTAATGACAAAAAGGATTATTCTGAACATCGTTATCATGGGTTGGGACAATTGAAAATTAGAAAAAATGAAGACACTCATCTTTGTCAATTCGGTGGATTGACTGTTGATATGCTTCTTTACGGTGAACACCCTATTCATGGGTTATCTAAGTCAATACCAAACGTTGAGTATGAGATTGAATTTTTATGTACAGAAGATGAGTTTAACATCGGTTTGCAGCCGTATATTAAAATTCCAAAAAATGAGATTGGTGAAATTTTGTCAGATGATAATTTGATAGTGGTCTCTTTAACTGAAAATAAGAAAACAGTTAATCAAACTGATATTCAATTACAAGCCAACGTTACGAACAATATGATAACTGGTGAAATCATAAATCATGATATCACTAAAAGATTGTCCGCTGATGATAAAAAGACAATTTGGAGTGAAGTGTTTTCGCAATTACATCAGATGTCTGTCTCTATACAAAAAGGAAATAAAATGGAAGTGGTAGATGCTGCTATTCCTTTAATTTTGAACACGGTTAAAAAAATCGATCCCGATTTTGATCCCATGAAAATGCCAGGCTCAGTCGAGGATTTTCATCGTTTTTGTTTGGATATTCCTTGTGGTAATAAGATTTTTCCAAATAACAAAAAAAGCTTTGGTAAATATTGCAAGCGTAATCTAAGAAATAGCGCACAGAAATTGCCACCTCATTGTACCTGGGAAAATCCACCCAAACCAAACAAGCAGTTTTGGGACGCATTAAAAATTAAAGATATTCCTTATACTGTTAATCGAATGACATTTGCGTAACTCGCCGGTTACTACCACGCTGCTACGCAAAATCGGCGATTACTGCTACACGTTTTAATGCTTCATGTATTAGAAGAGGCTAAAAAATACTTCAAAATTGTAGGTGATGCTTAGCAATACAAGCAGCTAATTCACCACAATTGAAATGGAGTATTTATGTTAGAAGAATCTACAAAGCATCGCGTTGGGGTGGTACCTAAACGTTTTGCAAATTTTAATAATACTTTGAAGCTTTATGGTTACGTATTTGCCTCTGAAAACTCTCTAAGGCACTACGTATTTTATTCCAGTCAAAATGGGTTGTGTAAAGCGATATCACGCCTTGGTAAAAAATTGATTTTTGATCTCGATAAGCTAGATCAATGGTTAGCCGATGGAGGTGCAAAATGAAGCATCAATCTGCTGACGCTCAGCGTAACCGAATATTGAAGAGATTACAAAAAGGAGATTGCTCAACATTCGCGTTACGCCATGAGGAAGATGTTCCATCCCCTGCACCAAGAGTTTTTGAGCTTCGTCATCATCACGGCTACAACATTAAAACTCATTGGACAAATGATCGCAATCCTGGTGGTAGCCATCACCGTGTGGCGAAGTATGTTTTGCTTTCAGGGAAATACAAGGAGGGTAAATAAAATGGATAATTTCAATTTTAACCCGACGCGGCAAACGTCGGGCTTCAGCAAATATCAGAATTATCTTAACAATGGCAATTATAACGTTAATTTGATCCGAGAAACAGCTTGTGGTAACTGGCCAATTATTCTGGAAGCACTTGGTGTTCCTGTCGGTTATCTTAAAAACAAACATGGTTCTTGCCCGATATGTCAGGAAGGTAAAGATCGCTTTCGGTTCGATGATAGAGGAAAAGGATTATATTTTTGTAATAAGTGCGGGTCTGGAGATGGTTTCAAATTGCTACAGCTCTATCATGGATGGAGCTTTTCTTATACTTTAGGTTGTGTAGCTAAAGTTTTGAGGCATCAATCCGCTTATTATTATGCTAAACCAAAACATGTTAGTCATTATATAAAGAATATGTCGCAATCTGCTGTGATTACTGATGATGAAGTTTGTAAACGAAAAAAACACATAAAATCTACTTGGCAAGCCGCAAAATTATTATCTCAAAATGATCCTGTAGATTGTTACCTTAAGATTCGCGGAATAGCTTTAGCGGATTTTCCATCAGTATTAAGATTTCACCCTTCTTTGCCATATTACGATGAAGAAAAGAACCTCGTAGGTTACTTTCATGCAATGTTGGGTATGGTGCAGGAAAAAGATGGTCGTTGCGTTACTATTCACCGCACATATCTCGGAAATGGCTGCAAAGCTAATTTGCCGAAACCTAAAAAGATGATGGCACCAATCCACCCAGGTGCTACACAAGGTGCCGCAATTAAATTGTTTGAGCCTATTGGTGGAAAACTAGCACTTGCCGAAGGCATTGAAACTGCGTTGGCTTTTCATATCGCAACTCAAATGCCTGTATGGGCGACTATTAGTGCGGGTGGTATGGAAAAAATAAAATTACCTCCTTCAATCACAGAAATTACAATAGCGGTTGATAATGATGAATCTGGACGAGGACAAAAAGCTGCATTTGTCCTTGCACAGAGATTGTTAGGTGAAGGGAGAAACGTTAAAAGAGTAATGCCGCCTAAAGTTGGCTATGACTTTGCTGATATGTTAGTGGAGGCAAGCCAATGAGCATAGAAGATATCAATAACACGGTAAACGATGCTAAATCAGATACATTGCTACCAATGCCTTTGCAGCGCACATTACCTGCGCCCGAGCAATTCCCAGTACATGTATTGGGAGATATTTTAGAGCCACTGGTATGTAAAATTGCAGAAGTAATTCAAGCGCCGATTGGTATTTGCGGGCAAAGTGTTCTTGCTGCTGTGGCATTAGCAGTTCAAGGATATGCTGATATTCTCGTTGATGGACGAGTAATCCCCTTATTGGAATTTTTTCTTACCATTGGTTCATCTGGTGAGCGTAAATCCGCAGTAGATAGCGTAGCTTTGTTTGCTCACAGGTTATATCAAGATGAACTCAGGATAAAATATGATGTCGATTATACAGATTGGTTAAAATCGGCAGAGGCTTATGAAGCAGCAAAAAAGCATGCTTTGAAAAAATCCAAAACCTACGAAGAAAAGAAACGCGCATTGGAATCTTTAGGATTTGCGCCGTCACGCCCGTTAGACCCTCTTATCCTGACAGAAGAACCAACGTATGAAGGGCTAATTAAACTCTTAACAACCGGTCAGCCATCTGTGGGGTTGTTCAGTGATGAGGGAGGCAGATTTATTGGTGGTCACGGAATGAATAATAAGAACTTGTTAAAAACAGCGTCAGGATTGTGCGGTTTATGGGATGGTAAAGTTGTTACTAGGGTACGCGCAGCTGAACCGCCAATTATACTCGCTGGTAGACGAGTATCATTTCATTTAATGGCACAACCTAACGTTGCTCAATTATTATTGTCAAATTCACTCTTGATAGAACAAGGGCTTATTTCACGGTGTTTGATTACCTGGCCAATTTCAACGGCTGGTAGCAGATTTTATAAAGAAATCAATTTGACTGATACTCACGAGTTTCAAGTTTATATTTCGCGGATTAATGAAATTTTTAAAACACCATTAATTACCGCTAAAGATAAATCCAATGAATTGACTCCTAGAAAAATTGAGCTGTCACATGAGGCAAAAGCGTTATACATCAAATTTCATGATGCCATTGAAAATGGAGTTGGTGATAATCGTTTACTTAGTGCAGTACGTGGTTTTGCAAACAAAGCACCCGAACATGCTCTACGATTGTCAGGAATAATTGCTCTTTTTAAGGATATTAACTGTCATGAAATAGATGCAATTTCAATGACGGCAGGAATTGAATTGGCAACGCACTATTTACAAGAAGCATTGCGTCTCCACAATTCTAGCGCCGTTGACCCTGATCTGGCTTTAGCTGAAACACTGTTAAAATGGCTACATAGTCAACAAAGGCAAACTTTCAGTTTAATGGATATTTATCAATACGGGCCATCGCAAATCCGCAATGCAAAAACTGCCAGAAGAATAATAAATATTTTGGTTGAACATCATTGGGCTTTTCCTATTGAAGGGGGATTAGAAATAGATGGTGTTCTTCGTAAAGAAGCATGGAGGATTATAAAATGAATAGAGAGGTTTTTGCTTTTGATGTAAATGAGGAGCTGCGTAAAATTCGAGCTAATAGTGACCAAGCTAAAATTAGCACGGTTAGCAGGATTAGCAGCACCTCTTCTGTTAATTCACAATTTCCTGCAAAAGATAAAGTTGATGAAATCAAAAAGCTAATTAGAAAATACGCGCAGTACTGGGGAGAATCTGAAGAAAACATAGAGGAGTATATCGAAGATCAATTGGCATCTTTTCCCTTGGATGATTTGATTAATTGTTTTAGATCGCTCAATGCTGATATTAAACATTTGCGGTGACCTTCTGCTAATGTTGCTAATTTTGCTAAACCAAATGAAGTGTAATTGGAGTTTTTGAATTTTTTTACAAGTACGCGCGTAAGGAAAAGTAATGATTCATTTTTGAAGTTTTTGAATTTTTCGACGCCATAAAAGGAGGTGCTATGAAATATAAAGGCGGCCGTCCAGTAAAATTTACTGGCACAGTGCTGGAAGATATTATCTCCGGAATTGCACAAGGATTGACACTAAAAGCAGCGTGCAAGCTTGCAGGTGTTTCTTATTCAACGCTGGCATGGTGGATGTTTAAAGGTAAACAGGCCAAAAAATCAGATATTAAAAATAAATATACTAATGTATTGGAACGTATTGATAGCGCTATTTGCGATGAAAAAATAAAACATAGAGATGCGTTTTTTTTAGCCTTAAAGCCTCGTGATTATCGTTATGGTTGGAAAAATCCCATGCCATTGCAGACACGTAAAAAAATCAGCGATTTTTGGCAAAAAAGAAAAAATAGGCTAAACCTATGGTAATAAGGTTTGATTACAGATTACGATTTAAACGCTTGATCAGAACAAGGAGAGATCAATATGACGTTTCAAACAGGGCAATCGGGTAATCCAAATGGTAGACCCAAAGGTATTGTTGATAAGCGTGCTGAGTTGCGGGGGTTGCTCGAACCACATGCCAAAGAGATTGTTGAGAAGCTAATCGAGTGCGCAAAAGCTGGTGATCCAGCAGCGTTAAGATTGTGTATTGAGAGGCTTATACCTCGCGTTAAACCAGATTCTGGTATCACTTTTGATCTGCCAGAGGGGCAAATCGACAATGGCGATAATATGCTTAAAATCGCAAATGACGTTACTGCTGCTGTTGCGTCTGGTTTGTTAACGATCGAGGAAGCAGAAAAATTTACAGAATTTTTAAAGCATCAGCGCTGGCTCATTGATGAGGCGAACGTAAGCAGAAGGATGATGAGTGGAAAAAAGAAAGAGGCTGGTGAGTGATGCTGGGTGAAGATGCTGTACATAATAAGATCATATTGTGATGTTCAATTTTATTATGATCAGCCTTTCTAGTGGAGATATTCAATTAAGAGAATAAATCTCGCATCTCTTTCGCTATAATAACCACTTTAAATTAAAGTGGTTGCTATATCTGTGACGGGTTATTAAATGTCTAACATAAAAATGCATAATAACGAGATCGATATTGATATATCGCTCGTAAAATACCTGCTGAGCAAGCAATTTCCTCATTGGGCTGATCTATCTATTAGTCCTGTTCAATCAGCAGGGACAGACAATGCTATTTACCGGTTAGGCAAAGAAATGTGTGTACGATTAGTGCGCCAAGCGAAGCTTGGCTTATCTTGCAGGTGAAAGTCCTGCTGCAGAAGGAGAACCGATTCCACTGCATAGCGAGTCTTGCGTCAATGGAAGTAATGAAGTTGATGAAGCGTAGACAGCGAAACTGGCGAGCCGAAATCCAATACGCATAGGATGAACGAAATTAGCCCCGAAAACACAGCGGTCGTGAGAGCTGATGATGTTAATCGATCAGCAAGCAACAGAAGAATGCAGGAACTAAATCGGGAACTCTGCATGATTCTCTCACCGGGGTTGTAAACGTCAGCGAGTCAGTAGAGATGAGCACAGGAACTTGGGAAGTCCATAAATTCCTGCAAGGAAAGCAGTATAGAAACCGAGAGGTGAAAAGAAGGATGTATGGATGACGGAGTCAGTCGTAGTAGTGATGAAGCGAGTAACGATCGTGGAGCAAAGGGCTGGCAGAGAGAAATAGCAAACGAAGGCAACTTATGACCGTACACACAGCAGGCGGTAAACAAAAGACAACGAAATTCGAATGCATAAGCAAACGGGCAACTCACAGAAAAGACACCGTATTCAATAATATTGGCTACGTTGTGGATCTGGAGCTGCTTCATGAATGTTATCAAGAGCTGGATGGAAAGAAGGCGATTGGTACAGATGGAGTGACAAAAGAGACTTACGGAAAGGAATTAGAAGACAACTTGCAAGATCTTCTAGAGAGAATCCGTAGGTGCGCATACAAGCCTCAAGCATCGCGGATCGTTGAGATACCGAAAGAAGACGGAAGCACACGCCCTTTAGCCATATCTTGTTTTGAAGACAAAATCGTGCAACTGGCAGTGTCAAAGATTCTAACGGCGATATTCGAACCGCAATTTCTTCCCTGTTCATATGGATACAGAGAAGGGATAAATGGGCATGAGGCGCTGCGAGCTTTGATGAAACACAGCAACAAATTCTCGAGCGGAGCAACGCTGGAAATCGATCTTAGAAAATATTTCAACACGATACCCCATAACAAGATACAGGGGATACTGGCTGAAAAGATTTCAGACAAACGATTTCTAAAACTCGTCGAGAAATTAATGCGAGCACCGGTGATAACAAACGGGAAAGCGAAACTAAATAGGCTCGGATGCCCGCAAGGTTCGATAGCGTCCCCCATTTTATCAAACATCTATTTACACTATGTAGTGGATAGCTGGTTCTCTGAAGTTAGCCGAAGCTATCTAAATGGCAATGCGCAGATGGTGAGGTTCGCGGACGATATGGTGTTTCTGTTTCAAAGAAGCGAAGATGCCGAGAAATTCTATAAAGTACTTCCGAAACGATTAGAGAAATATGGACTGAAGCTACACGAAGATAAATCGAGTCTGCTGAAGTCCGGTAGCAAGGAAGCCGAAGCCGCAGAAAGAAGAGGAGAACGTCTCCCCACATACAAATTTTTAGGATTCACATGTTACTGGGGAAAAAGTCGAAAAGGCTGGTGGCGATTGAAATACACAAGCCGGTCGGATCGATTTACGGGAAAGCTCAAAGGTCTGCGAGCTTATCTAAATAAAAGTCTAAATCAAGAAACGAAAACAACCATTCAACGCGTGAAGCAGATTGTTATAGGATGGGGGAACTATCATGCCATCTCAGACAATCAACGGCGAGTGAGTTCTTTTATTTTAATGAGCAAACGAGCGCTCTTTCGCTGGATAAATCGCAAAGGTGGAAAACGAAAAATGAATTGGACGACATTCGAGAATCTGCTCGAGGAAACGAATTATCCACGGTATTTTAAAACAACATCAATGTTCAACGTAAGCTGACATTTTAGGGCTCTCGGGAGCCGGATACGGGAAATCTGTAAGTCCGGTTCTGAGAAGGGGGCGATCGGAGTAATCCAATCGCTCTACTTCAACCGTTTACACTTGTTCTAGACGACCAATTCGTATCATAAAAATTATTTGACCCATAAAGATCAAGACCGATAAAGGTTATAAAGCGTTTCATCATATGACCCCAACCGATTAGAGTCGCCTGCTTCATCAACATTGACCCAACCATCTATCTCATCACTTTTATATAAGGCGTGTAACAACTTAATAGTTTGCATTCCATCTGCGAACTCAACAGCAGGAGCTTTATTTAATAATAATGAGTCAGCAATGCCTTGTATAATGGTGTTGTGGCCATAACCATAAACATTGGTAAAATTTTCACTGCAAAGATGTGTTTGCATAGGATCCGGTGTAAATGTTTGTAATAAGTTAGTGGCTGTTCCACTAATCACTGCCAACCCTTTCTCACAAACACAGGAAATAGAAGCTTCAAAATCATCTGGACGCGCTGAAGTCATGATTTCAATCACGCCTAATCCACCATTTTTAAATTCAAGAATAGCAACACCTGTATCTTCGACTTCTATATTGGCGCCAAGCGTTGCCATTTTAGCATGCACACGTTTTACATCGCCGCAAAGATAACGGAGCAAATCAATAAAATGTATGCCTTGATTGGTAAAAGCACCACCATCCATGGCCCATGTTCCACGCCAAGGACTTAAATCGTAATAACGTTGTGGTCTACACCATCTTACGCGAACGGTTCCCACTCGTAATTGACCTAATTCAGTCTCATTGGCCATTGCTTGTTTTACACGTTGAACGGCTTTGTTAAAACGATTTTGATACAGGGGAAAAATCATGGTGTGGTGATGATCGGCAGTGTCTTTAAGGGTAATCGCTTGTCTCGTGGTTAAGGTGAATGGTTTTTCAATTAATAAATGTTTTTGATATCGTTTAATAATATCCATTCCTTGTTCAAAGTGAATGCCACTTGGCGTCAGGATAGTGACCACATGAACGTTTGAGTGTTGTTGCAACATGTCATGGTAATTGAAATAATAGGGAACGCCTCCTATGCTTGCTGTATCTTTAGCTCGATCTGCATGGGTATCGCAAACGGCAATTAATTTTACATGAGGACAAGATTGGATTGCATCAATATGTCTTGCAGCAATCCGACCACAACCAAGGAGTCCAAAATTGATGACATTCATAGGATTTCCTTGTGGACTATAGAGTTAGCAGATTGAATAATGGTTTTGATTTGTTCAACAATGGGTAGATACAATTCTTGTATTGTTGCAGTAAATCGGCTGTAGCCCGCTAAAGAAGCATGAGCGAAATCGTTGCGATAAAGTGCCTTATCTGCCAATCCGGTATGCACCGCGGATGCATGTTGATCAAATGCTACATGCAAAAAATTTCCTTCCGAGCGAAAAGTACGTAATCCTAATTGACTCATTTCAGCTAGAAAATATTTTTTCCCTGCGTTTAACCTTTGCACTGAAGCAAGCATAGCATCTGCATGATCTAATAGTCGCTCACCCAGCATCATACTGAGTGCGCCGGCTTCATACATGGGTCTAAGGGTATGTAAATCAGATGTCAATTCTTTACATGCGATACTAAATCCTAGCCTGAGTCCCGCACAACCCCATGCTTTGGAAAAAGTACGTGCAATAATGAGGTGTGAATAATCATTTATCCAGGGTAAAGCAGTTTCAGGGTAAAATGGGTAATAGGCTTCATCAATTAAGATAATGGCATCTGATTTTTCTGCTGCGATGATAATATCTCGTAATTCATCGGGAGAAAAAATAGTACCTGAGGGACTATTTGGATTGGGTAGGCAAATTAATTTAGGTTGCGTTGTCTGAATGGCATGGATCACATTATCAATAGATAAAACGGGACCCTGGTCAGATGGCTGGTAATGTAAAAGAACCGAGTTTGCTCCAAGCATTTGCGCGTATAAGGCATACATAGCAAATGTAGGTTCAGTATAGATTACAGTATCACCAGGCGATACAAATGCTTCATATACGGCGCGTATTACACCATCTGAGCCTGCTGCAAGAAACAATTGATTAATAGGGGTGTGCAAGTATTCGGATAATTTTTTGTATAAGGAGTAACAATCAGGATACCCAAATAAGGCCTTAGGTGGAATGTCTACCATCATTTTTTGAATATGCTGAATATAGATAGGATCGATATTTTCATTTTTATCAAGCCATAATAGACCATCCGGCCGATTTTCGCTTTTTTCACGAGAAGGTCTGATCATAGATGTTGTACGCGCTGGACGTAGCTTAGGTATGCTTGCTCTCAATTCCATTTCTCACCTCTCAATACAATAAACATTGGCCATGACTTTTTTCAAGGGACTAACCGCTAATTCAGAGACCAGTTGGGTGTAACCATAATGCAGTATTGTAGTAGAATCGGAGCAGATATCGTTAATGGTATGCAACGCCTCTGCTGTATTAATAATATTATAGGGTAGAACATAATCAGAGGTAGGATTGAAAATATTATCAAAATCCATTTTAAAATAAGATGATTTTTTATTTTCAATTGTAGCTAAATGAGTTTCACGTAAATCTAATATCAAACATCCCTTTGTGTGTATCCATGCGGTATTGATAGTGTCACGCCACGTTTCGTGCAAATGCAATAATCCAAGACAAAGCACTAAATCATATTGGGTTGTACCTAATATAGAACTATCATTTTCATGTATGTTATAAAACTGATGCTCAGGAAAACGCTTTTGAGCAGCTTCAATCATGTGAGTGTTAATGTCAACGCCAACATAGCTGAATGATTGTATGTGCTCAGAAAGTACATGTGCCATTCCACCTTTCGCACAACCAATGTCGAGAACACTGATACCATCATGTAATTTTTGTTTTAAAAAAAACCATTCAGATGGATAAATATCATTTGTGGTCAGACGCTTTTTATCAAAATAATTGAGGATACTTTTATGTCCCCAAGCACGTGCATTATATCCTTGGCTCATCATATTGTCCTTTATAAAGAGTAAACGTCTACGTAACTCGATGTATACGTTTTCTATTGAGTATCCGTAAGTGACGTTGTCTTACGGTCTATGGGTATTGAAAAAAAATAAAAAATATTTTGTTTCAATGCCTTAATTACGAGCTTCATCAGCAACAATGTCCCATATTGTTTTATCCTTCAATCCTTTCGTCATGACATATTTGTATTTATAATCATCGTAGTTTTTCTGCCAGTCAGAATAATTGGTTAAGATTAACTTTTGGACTTCATCTACATAGTCAATACAAATAGGCTTCAGATTAAGAGCAATTGCCATGTTATCCAGAAAAATGCTAAATCCATGAGCATTTAACATTTCAACTGTTTTTATCAGTAAAATGGGTTTATTGAATAGCACGGCAAAGCTGACGGCGGTAGAGCTATGCATTAAAACCAGAGAGCTCTTTGCAACAAGCTCTACTGTTTTATTCTTTATCACAGTACGATTTCCAAACATAGCCGATATCATTTCGCTTTGTGCTCGAGGACTGGCAGCAATCACCACGTGTAATCCTGTTTCTCTTTCAATTTTGTCAAAGAATTGATTCATACTGGCAATATATTTTTTCGATGTGACCGGCCGAAAACTGACTGCGTTACCAAAGTCACTATGATAGGCTAGTGCTTGATCTAAAAATACACATATTTTTTCTTCAGATGTGATTGAAACGTGATCTCTTAAATAATGAAGATATTTATCATAATCAAAAGAGTGGATAGGTATGACAATACATGGATTTAAATGATATTTGCTAAGATAGGTAGTCAGCATTTCTGTATTGCCTACAAAAATTTTTGTTGGAAATTGATACCAATTAAAATAGATACACTGAAAGTGGACTGCCCATTTACCTAGCTTCCATTTGATGAACGTAACTAATTTTGGAATATTAAGTGCTTTTTTAATTTTACTTATGATTTGAATACGATGTTGAGGTAGCGCAAGTGGTAAGGAGCCTATTTCAATAATGTAGTATGTCACATTATATTTCTTAAATAGATTGAATATTTTTCTCCCATTCCATTGGAATCCATTTAAGCCATTAATACAATCAATATAGATAGAATGTTTACTATGTTGTTTGATTTGTTGTTCTAGTATCAAGTATGATTTTATTTTTTTAATATAATTTTCTTCAAGATAAGTGGAATGGTTATTCAGCCGCGTGGATATCAATGCTGAGATATCAAACACATGAATCTCAAGTCCTTTTGCAATAAGGACGTTAAATCCATATCGCTCTGCATCCCACGCTGTGAGAGAGTAAGGAAAGAGAAAAATGATATCAGGGCTATTCTGATTGGACATTGTATTTTTCATGGTAAATCGAATTTCTTAAATATAAGTCTAATAATTGAAAATCAAATTCCGTATCAATATCTAAGGATCTTTCTTTTGGCATGATATAGCCAATGGTTTCGTTTGAAATAAAACTTTTTTTCTGCATATACCAGGTGGATTTTGCTACATAAATTGCACCGTTTAATACATACGTAACGGGTAAGTCTTGGCGTCGAGTAGGAATCGTATCAGGGAGTAACGGTGTAAGCTTGTCACTATCATACATTGTAAACATCCAATAAGGACTCACCTCAGATTCACAAACACTGATACAGGCAGGCGCGTTCCTTCTAAGACATAGAGTGAGGCAGGCATCAATATCGCTAGTGAGACGCAAGGGGGAGGTTACTTGTAGTACGACGATATAATCATAATTCGGTAATTGAGTCAGAGCGTGTAAAATAGGCTCATTACCAGACGTTTCATCTTTTGCTAATTCCAAAGGACGAATAAAAGGAACTTCTGCTCCTGCTGATTGTGCTGCTTCTATTATTTCATGATCTTCAGATGAGACAATAATTCTATCGACTAAAGTAGATTGCTGCACAGTTGCTATTGTGCGTGCCAATAACGATTCACCGTTTATTCGACGTAAATTTTTACGTGGAATTGATTTTGATCCCCCGCGCGCAGGAATAATAGCAAGTACACTTTTATTTTGTATCATTAGAAACCTTTGCATAATCATGGTGGGCTTTTTGCAAATCTTCGTGCCGCCCTATGTCTAGCCAGTATTCCCGTATTGGAAACGTAGCCACACGATGGCTTTTTTTCACACAATGAGTAAGTAAATCAGGCATATCGCAAAATGTATTGGGTGAAAGCATTGTGAGTAGCGTCGGTTCAAGAATATAGATACCCGCGCTAACAAAAAATTGTCGAATTGGTTTCTCAACTATATTCAATAAATGGTGGGTATGTTCATCGCGTTGAACGACGCCATAGGGAATCATTTGCTCATGTTCTCTAATACATAAGGTTGCATCAACTTTGCTTTCTTTATGATATTCTAGCAAGCATTGGAAATCGATGGTAGTGACCACATCAGCATTGACGACAAAAAAAGCTTCTTTGGGTGGTTCATTCAGTAAGCCGAGTGCACCTGCTGTTCCTAAGCGTTTATCTTCTTCAAGATAGTCTATATTAACATTCCAACGTGTTCCATTTTGAAAATAGTCTTTTATCATTTCTGACTTGTAGTTGACAGCAAAGCAAAATTGACGAAATCCGCATTTAATGAAATTATCTAGCAAAATTTCAAGAACAGGTTTATTGCCAATTTTTAAAAGTGGTTTTGGACAATCTTCAGTTAGTGGATGTAATCGTTTTCCCATCCCACCTGCCATAACAAAAACAAGATTGTCTTTATGAACTAATGAGAGAAGGCTGTCTAGTGTTTCAAAACCAACGATATGCCGATTGTTATCTATGATAGGTATGTGGTACAGGTTAAGTGATCGCAGCTTAAATAAAATTTGATCGCGACACTCGTGCATCGAAGCAACGGTTGGATTGGTGTTCATGACGTTAGAAATAGGCTCAGTAAGGCTGATATTTTTTAATATACAACGCCGAATGTCTCCATCGGTTACCATTCCTACTAATTTTTTTTCTGAATCCACTACTAAGGCCGCACGTAATCCTTCATCATCAATGACTTTAATTGTCTGTAGTATGGATGTAGTCGGATCAATTAAAATGTTTTGCCAATTCCTCACGCGATATATCCTCCTTGATTTTTTTTGCAGGTACTCCAGCTACGCGTTGTCCTGTGGCCATATTACGAATAACAACAGCGCCTGCTGCTACTAAACATTTTGCTTCTATAGTAATCCCTTGTACGATAACAGCACCGGTACCAATATGCGACTCTTCGCCAACAACTACATTACCAGACATTGCAACAGCTGGAGCAAGATGTACATGGTCTGCAATGTGGCAGTCATGATCAATGGTTGCTCGTGTGTTTACAATCACATTATTGCCTATCTTACATCCTGGCTGAATGATACTTCCTGCCAAGATTTGTACGCCTTCACTTAATTGAGAGCAATTGGCCACGCACGCAGTTGGGTGTATCACTGAAAAAAAACGATATCCTAATGTTTTAAATTTGTTAAATATGTTTTTGCGATGCGTTGGAATATCGATCGAGCCTAAACCATTAATGAGTTGTACCTGATTAGGAGAGTAATCTTTTAATTTATCCTCCGCTCCTAGTACGCCTATCCCTAATATTTCTTTATCGAAACAAGTCGTATCGTTATCCAATATGCCTATAATGGTAACATTGGATTGATGTAATAAACAATCAATCAGAACTTTAGCATGGCCACCTGCGCCAAGAATAAGAATTAATGTCTTCATATGTCGTTGATCAACTCATTTTCATTGTAATCCTGAGGTGCAATTTTCTTCAGCCATTCCCAATAATAAATGCCTTGTATACCATTACCAGGTCGCTTAAGTCCCACATTAGATTCCGTAAAAATGTCACCTTTTTTGATATTCTGTAATGCAACCAGGCTCTTACGTGCAATCAAGCGATTCTTAAATTCAGTTGAACCTGGAATTTTTTGCCCACTGCCGATTGATAGATCAACATGCCGTATCGATTTTACCATAGCTGTTAATTCAGCAGGCTCTAAAGATGCTTGATGGTCAGGACCTGGTAACGTTTTATCTAACGTGAAATGTTTTTCGATCATGGTAGCACCACGAGCAACAGCCGCAATGGCGATTTCAATTCCTAGGGTGTGATCAGAGTAACCAACAGGTAATTGAAATGCGTCACGTAATGTATCCATTGCTTTCAAGTTAACCTCAGAAAAAGGTGCTGGATATTCTGTTGTGCAATGTAGAAGAGTGACATAGTGTCGTAATAGATTTTGTCCTTCTAAAGATCGATAGGCATCGATAAAATGATGAAGAGCGGGTCGTTTGCTTTGGCAATCAAGATAACCGTAGGCTAACACACTCAATGCCATTTCAATCTCACCCAATGTTGACATACCCGTAGAAAGAATGATAGGTCTTTTGGATTTAGCAGCATTAAGTAAAAGAGGGCCATTGGTGATCTCACCTGAAGCTATTTTTAGCAAAGGAAGATTAAATGTCACCGTTAATAGATCAAGGCTTTCTAAATCAAAAGGCGTTGATAAGAACTGAATTTTTTGGTGATGACAATAATCGATTAAGGCAGTATGGTCCTCTACATTTAATTCCAACTTTTTAATCATAGCATATTGGGACTCTGAAGTAGATGTTCTTACCTTCTGATAATCTGCTTTGGGTGCAGATGAGACCAGTAATTTATCAGCTTGAAATGTCTGAAATTTTACCGCATCCGCACCTGAGTCAGATGCAACATCAATCAGGGATTTTGCTATGTCAAGTGAGCCATTGTGATTAACACCCGCTTCCGCAATAATATACGTTTGTTTCATTGCATATTTACCTCATAAAAGTGTTTTAGTATTAATTTTTTGAGATCAGAATTTTTTATGATATTTTTTATTTTGCTCGAGGTATTATCCTGCGCGTAAGATGACGTAACATGTTTTAATGATTTTTTAAATTTAGCCGATAATGCTTTTTTTATTGCTTTAATAATGGGTTGGGTTTGACCTGAACAATCAATAATCGTGGAGGCACGCAAACGATTCTCTTGACGATTACCAATATTGATGGTCGGTATATGAAAGTAAGGAGCCTCGATCAATCCACTGGATGAATTGCCAATCACGGCATCTACATATTGTAATAAGCTTAGGTAATTTAATTCGCCCAATGTGACGAACGCCGCGGCTCGTTTAGAATGACGAGATACATAATCGTCTATTTTTTTATTGATAGATCTTCCTGCTTCATCTGCATTAGCCTTAGTAAATATAATTTTTGCTTCCGGAAAATAATCTAACGCCTCAAATAAGGCATGTAATACTTGATTATTTTCATTGATTTCCAGAGTAGCTGGATGATAGGTTACCAAAAAATTTAATGAGCTCAATGAGAAATGCAATTGATTTTGTAATTCATTTTTGCTGAGGAGTTTCATTTTGCAAATGCGCTCTAATCCCGGTGCCCCGACATTAAATACGTTTTCTGGATTTTCGCCCAACTGAATCACTCGTTTTCGATAGGGTTCAGCAGCAACAAAATGAAGATGTGACATTTTCGTAATTGAATGTCGAATAGCATCATCAATCGCACCTTCAGAGAGTTCGCCCCCATGTATGTGTGCTATAGGAATTTTTTGGACTAAGGCAGCTTGCGCAACCGCTAATGATTCAAATCTATCACCGAGTAAGACGAGTATATCGGGTGACAATTGGTGCAGTGTATCAGCCATGCTGATTAAACAAAGTCCCATCGATTTAACAATACCTACGGCTGTATCGCTTGATAATAACATTTCAATTTTAGCGTTGATGGTAAAACCATCATTTTCAATTAATCGATAGGTTAGTCCGAATTCAGGGGATAAATGCATGGCCGTTGCGATAATTTGTAACTCAAGGTCAGGGTCATTTTGTATTTCACGCATTAGCCAATATAACAATCCATATTCTGCCCGCGTTCCGGTGATGATAGCAATTTTACGCTTATTTGTCATAAGGTGTTCTTCTAATTAATTGAGGGCTGCTAGGAATTTTTATTAAGCGTTTTACTAATTCCTCCGCATTGTTAAGCGGCATATGCGGGCAGTGCTGATACATGGGTAAGGTATGCTGTAAATTCCATATCGGTCTAACCATAATCCCACTCGCCATGATAGATTCTAACAAGTTATCTCTAAATGTAGATGAGGATTCATCCAATAGTAAAGCGTGTAGCCAATAATTACTTTTCGCATAGCTAGGCTCTTGAATGAGCTGTACATCATTTACCATTGAAAAAGCTGCATAGTATTGTTTCATTAACAAACGTTTGGCATGCAAAAATTCTGTAATTTTTTCTAACTGTGCACAACCCAATGCTGCATTGATATTAGGCAAGCGGTAATTGTAAGCTACCTGATCATGTTGAAACTGCCATGGATGCTGAAGCTTTGCAGTAGTGGTAATGTGCTTGGCTTTTTTTGCAAGATGAATATCATTGGTAAGGATTGCTCCGCCACCGCCGGTAGTAATGATTTTATTACCATTAAAACTTAATGCACCTAACAAACCTCTATGGCCAACGTGTGTACCTTTATAGTATGAACCCAATGCTTCTGCTGCATCTTCAATTAATATAAGATGATATTTCTGGCATACTTCTTCAATTGCATCTAGATCAACAGGATGTCCTAATGTGTGCATCACACATAAAGCACGAATGTTGCGATTCGTTACTCGATTAATACATACGCCATTTTTAATTGTTGTACTATCTCTAAGATAATCATTCAAAGCAATGGGATCGATGCCTAAATGTACTTTCTCTGAGTCAATAAAATGAGGAGTTGCACCGCAATAGGAAATAGCATTTACTGTGCCGACGAATGTCAGTGTAGGTACCAGTACTTCGTCTCCACTAACGACGCCAGCAAGTAGGAAGCAAATATGTAATGCTGATGTGCCATTTACAGTGGCAATAGCTTGTTTGGCACCGGTAAAATGGGCTAAATCAAATTCAAATTTATCGACAAAGTTACCTACTGATGAGACCCATCCACTATCTATGCATTCTTTTACATAATTCCATTCATTGCCCGTGAAATGAGGTTCGTGTAAAGCAATTAATTTCCCATCATAGGATAATGTTTGCTGTAGAATTTCAATAATTTTACTACTATTTAACATGGTTACCATCTGAACGCTTACTCATCATCAAATGTTATAAATATTTGCTTTATAGCGCATGGCATTTTCAGCATCTGAAAACCACGAGATCGTTTCAGTCAATGCTCGTTCGAATCCTGCTTTACCCGCATAGCTTGGCTCCCAATTAATGAGTTGTTTTGCCTTGCTATTATCAGCCCATAGTCGTTCAACTTCACTTTTTTCAGGCCTAAACCGCTCTGACTCTTGTACAAATTGAACATTAGCATTCATTATCTCAGCAATTAATTGTGCTGTATCTTGCATTGAAATTTCGAAGTTGCTTCCAATATTAATCACATCCCCTATTGAATTTTCAGATTCTGCCACAGCAATAAAGCCGTTTATGGTGTCTTTTACATAAGTAAAGTCTCGAGTTGGATGTAACGATCCGAGTTTGATAATGTTTTTCCCTTGTACAATTTGCGTAATAATGGTGGGTATGATAGCTCTCGCAGATTGGCGAGGTCCAAATGTATTAAATGGTCTTATGATACTAACAGGTGTACCAAATGAATTGTAAAATGACATGGCAATTTGATCTGCACCAATTTTACTAGCAGAATAGGGAGACTGACCTTGTAGGGGATGCGATTCTGTAATGGGAACAAATTGTGCTGTGCCATAGACTTCACTCGTTGAAGTATGTACGACTTTTTCTATACCTAATTCACGAGCAGCCTGAATGATATTAAGCGTTCCTTTGATATTTGTATCAACGTATGTATCAGGCGAGTGGTACGAGTAAGGGATGCCGATTAGTGCAGCTAAATGCAAAATAACGTCACAACCCTGAGTGGCTTTTTTTACACCGTGAGGATCTCGTATGTCACCGGCAAAAATATCAAGGTTATCCTTAATATTTTTTGCAGCGTGATCTAACCATCCCCAGGATCCAAAGGAATTATAAAAAATAAACGCGCGGACATCGCAGCCTTGTGCAATTAAATACTCAGTTAGATGAGAACCAATAAAGCCGTCTGCGCCTGTAACTAATATTTTTTTATTTTTTAAGTTCATTGTTCTTCCTATGAATTGGCTCGTGCCATATTTTTAAATTGTGTACACGATTTTAATAATCCTTGATAATCACCAGAAGATATAATCTTCCCATCTTGCATGACGTGAATCATATCACACTCGGTTAATGTCGTTAATCGATGAGCAATGATGATAATAGTTTTTTTACGAGATAAGCCACGGATAGTATCAAGAATAACATCCTCGGTAATGGTATCGAGTGAACTGGTTGCTTCATCTAGCACTAAAATGTCTGGATCATGATAGAGTGCGCGTGCAATGCCTAGTCGTTGGCGCTGGCCGCCACTCAATCTGATACCTCTATCACCTATTATTGTTTCATATCCATTTGCAAGATCGTTGACAATAAAATGGTGGATATTTGCCATTTTTGCTGCATGTTGAATGGCATGGTTATCAATAGCGGAGTTAGCAATACCAAATGCAATATTGCTTTTTACTGTATCGTCAGCAAGATAGATTGCCTGGGGCACGTAACCTATTTTTTTTTGCCATTGGGATACGTTATTCTGCGTCACGACTATTTGATCAACGACAATATCCCCTTGTTGAGCTGCTAGTAGGCCTAAAAGTAAATCAATAAGAGTTGATTTGCCAGCTCCTGTCATGCCAACCATACCAATAGTCGAGTTAGCAGGAATGGTTAAATTCAATGCTTGAATGACAGGTTTAGACGTGTTGGGATAGGCAAAATGAATATCACGAAGTTCAAGGGTAGCCTGAAAAGGTAAGGGATAGGCCGATGATGGCTTAATAATATCAGGAGAATGGTCTATCTCATGATTCTGTAAGTCTCGAGATAAAATATTCACTGCTTCTTTGCTGATGCGTAAAAATGCTATCGATGTGAATATTTGTTGCATGGCTGGCATTAAACGAAACGATGCAAAAGCATATAAGGCTAATAATGGCATGGCATTGACGATGTTGTTTTTGACCATCAGAAGATAAATAATGATAATTAAAATACCACTGAAGGCGATAGTTTCAAGAATATAACGTGGGAGATGGGCTATAATGTTACCCATTGCTTCATCATCAGCGTGTTGTTTAGCGTAATGAGAAAATAGCTCAATAAAATAATTTTCTCTGCCTAACAACTTAATATCTTTTATACCACTCAATGCTTCAGTGACCACCTTATATTTTTTTTGATTATCGTTTAAGCAACGTTTGCTAATATCGGATAATTTTACTCTAACCTTAACATAAATTCCGATATAAGTGCCGCCTAACATGAGCATCATCACCAATGCTAATATAGGATCAACTAGCAACAACAGTGTCAAAATGAACACGGTAATGATTAATTTAGCGACTAATTGCATACCTGGTATTAATGCTCGATTGATAACCGTAATGACCTCAGACAGTATATTTTTGCTTAACTCAGATGTATTGCGATTTAGAAAAAACACATAAGGCTGACGTATATATTGAATAAACAACTGTTTTGATAGGCTAAATTCACGTCCATAAGTAAATTTCATCATCAACCATGTCGTTAGCATTGATAATGTATTACTAATCACTAGCACAGCTAACACAAAAAACCCAAGAAATATTAAAAAGTGACGCTGATTCGTAAAACGTAATTCATGATAAAGCCACGCTAACTTTGTATGATGTGAAATTGCTTCAGGATCGGAGATAACTGCGATGAATGGCATAATAGAGGCGACGCCTATTACATCAAGCAACGCCATCAATAACATGGCTGCAAAACACCAATAAACTTGTGCACGCTCCTTGCGAGATATCAGGCTAAATAGTTGGTATACTAATTCAATCATGATTAATTCATTTCCCGTGGTCAATGTAATTTGATTTTCATAAATTAAAACCACGAAGCGATAAACAGCATTAAGGAAAAATTTGGCCGTAAATTCTATTCATCATCATGAGTCCATACTCAGATACGCCTGGAGATGGATGACTATCACGTTGATAAGATGCTGGGTGTAACTGGCTAGTTTCCCAATTGACTATATTAATAAATATCTTCCCTTCAAATTTATTTTTATTCACGTCTTTAAATTCATTATGTGCTACCAATAAAACAACGATTTCTGAAGAAGCGAGTGCTTCCTCTAAGTGCGTTAACTTAAATTGTTTATATCCAGCAAGAAAAGATGGCAATGTAGTTATATTAGGCTCCACAATAGTTATATTCACGTTTGATATGAAGCCAAGTTCCTGAACAATACGCACTGCCGGACTTTCACGTAAATCATCTGTATTTGGTTTATATGCTAAGCCAAGACATGCAATACGGGGGTATTCAAAGAAGGCTGCAGCTTTGTTAATTTTATCTAATACGTACATGGGTTTATTGTCATTGACTTCGCGTGCAGTACGAATCAGATTTGCCTCATGAGGTGCTGCATGGACGATAAACCAAGGATCGACTGCAATGCAATGTCCCCCGACCCCTGGCCCTGGTTGCAGGATATTGACACGCGGATGACGATTAGCAAGCTTTATCAGTTCCCAGACATCAATTTCCAATTTATCACAAATAATAGAGAGCTCGTTTGCGAATGCGATATTTACATCGCGGAATGCATTTTCTGTTAATTTAGCCATTTCCGCTGTTCGTGAATCTGTACTGATACATTCACCTTTGACAAACAAACTATACAGAGACTTTGCTTTATCTGTACATTGAGGAGTGATACCACCAATAATTCTATCGTTATTGATTAATTCATGAATAATTTGTCCCGGCATGACTCGTTCTGGACAATAGGCGATATGAATATCAGTTTTATTGCAATCCTGATGCGGGAAGATTAAATCATTTCTTAATGTCGCTAATTGTTGTGAAATAAGTTCTGTTGTACCAACAGGCGAGGTCGACTCAATAATAATGAGATTTCCTTTGCTAAGAACGGGTGCAATTGAATTGATTGCGCTTTCAATAAAAGATACATCGGGTTTATGATTGTCTTTAAATGGGGAAGGAACAGTAATTAGAAACGCATCGGCTGGTTCTGGAATTGTTACAGCATAAAGGTTGCCTGTATTTACTGTGTCATAGACCATACTATCTAAATCGGGTTCGATAATATGTACTTTGCCACTGTTAATCGTGTTGACTGTGTTTGAATCAATATCTACGCCAACAACGTCGATACCACGTGATGCAAACATGGCCGCTGTGGGTAAGCCAATATATCCAAGACCGATCACTGCAATTTTACGAAATGTCAAATTCATATTGTAGCACTCCACTATCCGTTGTGCGACCTTTCCATCTCCATAAGGATTAGAGGCTGCTTCATTACCCTATCATTCTGTTGTGGCCAGCTATTATAACAAAATAAATTTACAAACCAACTGCTTTGATTATTTGTTGGTTAATTTTATACTATATTGTCACAAGGTATTGTGATACCACTACCATGTTGCCTATTACAATCACAATGAATCGCTGCAGGTACTGTTTATGGATGTATACAAAAAGGACTTCAGTATGTTTTTACGTCGAATTAAGTACGCTATCTGCATACTATCTAAATTTCCTAAAAGTCCAATTGTTTTCACATCTGATATGACACTGACATTAGTAGCTATCTGGTGCGTTCTTTGTATTAACACGGAAGACACAATCGAAACATTTGTGGTTTTATTTCAGCTAATTACCCCATTAATTTTTGTGTTAGGTATACAAGCAATGGTTTACTGTGTTTTTGGTTTATACCGTGGCGTATGGCGTTTTGCATCTTTACCTGACTTAATTCGTATCATTAAAGCGTCTGTTACCGGAACAATTATTATATTGATATGTCATTTTTATCATAGTACAAGCTATCCCATACCCAATTATTCATTTTTACTTTTTTGTTTATTTACAATCTATATGCTAAGTGGAAGTCGACTTATCTATCGTTGGATTAAAGATAATCGTAAGGTATTTAAAACTGGAAAAAAAATTCTTGTTATTGGTGCAGGTAGTGCTGGAGAGAGTATTTTACGAGAATTAAAGCGCAAAAAAAATAATAATTTTTTACCCGTTGGGCTGATTGATGACGACCCATCCAAGTTAGGTATGGAAATCCATGGCATTAGAGTATTAGGTAATAGCCTAATGCTCGATGCTATTGTTAAAGACAAGCGTATTGAACTGATATTCATTGCTATTCCAACAGCAAATACAAAACAAATGCGTCGGATAGTCAATTTGTGTGAGCAAGCACATGTACCTTATAGAACGTTGCCCAATTTTAGTGATATTGCTAATGGGCAAGCAAGCATTACCAATATGCGAGACGTGTTAGTCGAGGATTTATTGAGTAGGGATGCTATTCAATTTGATAAGGAAAAGCTATATGCGGTGATAGGCAATAAAAAAATTCTTGTGACCGGAGCAGGTGGTTCAATTGGATCAGAACTATGCCGTCAAATTGCAGAATGCCGCCCTGATTGCCTTATTCTCATTGAGCATAGTGAATATAATCTTTTTCAGATTCAATCTGAATTAGAACAATATGTTCCACGCTTAATTATGCACAATTATCTAGTCAGTATTACAAATCAAGAAATCATTAATCAAATCATGTACCAACACAAACCTGATTATGTTTTTCATGCCGCCGCTTATAAGCACGTACCGTTGTTAGAGCCACAGATCAGAGTAGCGATAGATAACAATGTATTTGGAACAAAAATTGTTGCTGAGGCTGCGGCACTCAACAATGTAAAGAAATTTATATTAATTTCGACTGATAAAGCTGTTAACCCTAGCAACGTGATGGGAGCAAGCAAACGTTGTGCTGAGATAATCTGTCAGTCCTTAGGTAGAAGAAGTACCACAAAATTTATAACAGTACGATTTGGCAACGTCCTAGGGTCTACGGGTAGCGTGATACCATTATTTAAACAGCAAATTGCCAAGGGTGGCCCAGTAACAGTTACGCATCCAGACATGGAGCGATACTTTATGACGATTATGGAAGCAGCACAGTTGATCATACAAACCGTTGCAATAGAAGAACCTGGCGACTTATATGTACTTGATATGGGCGAACCAATAAAAATCCAATACCTAGCCGAACAAATGATTAAGCTGTCAGGGCGCATACCTTACATTGATATTCAAATTACATATAGTGGATTACGTCCAGGTGAGAAGATCAATGAAGAATTGTTCTACGTCAATGAACATGTCTCTCGACGCGAGCATGATAAAATCATGAATGTTGAAGTTCCTGAAATTAATTACAAACAATATATGCATCATTTGACTCAACTCATGCAGGCCAATCATAGACATGATGTTGACTTAAAAAAATATTTATTTGATCTTGCTTATGTCGGTAATTTACATCATAAAAAATTGAATGAAATTGAAATAAACTTAATTAATGTGACATCTGTGCCATTAGCAGTAGAGTGTCTTACCTAAGATAGCGTACTGTATTTGCACAGTCTTCAAAATAAATCCAGTAACAGCTCAGGTGGGGGTAGGTTTAAAATTTTTTTTGAGCAATTTAGCGAGCGGACAGGAGTCCGCGAAAGCAAAACCCGATCAGGAGAGCGTGTTTTGCGGTTAAATTGCGTAAAAAAAATTTCAAACATACTCCCCCACCTGAGCTGTTACTAAATCCAAGAGACTTTGTCTTATGGTTTATAATTCAAGCCGTATTGGATAGTAAAGTTGCTATACTATAGTCAATTTTTACTTCTTTCTTTATGGTAATTGCAATACGATCTGCCAGGTTATGGAGAAGAAATAAATGACCAATTTCCACTAAACCATAATCACTAGCATTTAACCAAAAGTTAAAATCCCCCATTGTCCTGAGGGGATTATCGTGACTAAAACCGCTTAACGTCACCACCACACCGCCAACCTCTTTGGCCATTCTGACGGCATTGTGAATATTGGGTGATTTTCCAGAACTACTAATAGCAATTAAAATATCATTTTTTTTAAAAACGGAATGAATAATATGCTTAAAGGAATGTTCATAACCAAAATCATTTGCCATGCAAGTGATTAAAGATGATTCATGAAGGGTAAAGGCGCGTAGGTGACAGGCATTGACCAAGTCTGTTACTGCATGGGCAGCGACTGCTGCACTGCCACCATTACCAATGACGTAGATTGCGCCGCCATCTTCTTTGTTATTATTGAATAATTGAGCAAGATAAGAAAAACTGGTTTCTATATTTTGTTGTTCCTCATGTAGATTGGTGCAAATTGTATTTTTGATAAGCCTATCAAACTCGTTGCCACGGGAAAATAAATCAAATTCATTATGTGTCATGGTTAATTCCTTTTAATGTAAAGATGAACTTGTTTTGTTCTCAATAATACAAAAAAATACTATAAATATCTTCACGCTTAACAGTTACAAAAAATAGCTGAGTTAAGCAAGTTCTGGTAAAGCAGCAGTGTCTAAACCTTCAATAGCAGCATAACCCATGGCAAGAATGGCTTCTTCAGTGCTGCCACCGATATGAGGTGTTGCAAAAAAGTTAGGCAGCATTACCAGTTCTTTATCAGTCGGTGGTTCATTTTCAAATACATCAAATGCAGCAGCTGCTAATTTTTGGTTAAGCAGCATGTATTTAATTGTCTGTTCATTAACCAATCCACCACGTGCGGTATTGATTACAATCGCATCGTGTTTTAAAAGAGACAGCCGCTTAGTATCCAGTATACCTGCCGTTGATTTATTTAATGGCAGATGCAAACTGATTATAGTCGATTCTTGCAATAAGGTTTCTAAATCAAGTTGCACTATTCCATGACGATTGCAAAACTCAGCATGCTTGATAACATCATATGCTAGTATTGTGCAATCAAATGCTTTAAGTAATAGCGCTACCTCTTTTCCAATTGCACCGAGGCCAATAATACCAAATGGTTTGCCAGACAGTTGCCGGCCTTTACGCTGATTCCATGACCCTGTCTTCACTTCATGATGTGCATGAGGTAATAGGCGAAGCATATTGATAGCAAAAGCAATGACTAACTCAGCGACGGAACGTTTATTGGCGCCTGCTGTATAGGCCAGTCGAATTCCAAGACGTTGCATGGCATGCAAATCGAGCGTATCTATTCCAACACCAAAACGAGATACAACTTTCAAATATGGTAAGTTGACCAATGTCTCTGCGTCCAGGCGTTCAAGGCCAATAATTGCCATATCGTGATACTTGAGAAAATCAATTAGTTCATACCCGCTAAGGGATTTACCTTTGTCGTTAAATACAACTTGCGGGTAACGTTTACACAATTCATGACGAAGAACAGGATGTGTTGAAAAAGAACGTGATGTCACTGCGACGCTTGTCATGATTCAATATTCCCCCTAGTTGAGAGATAATATAAGGCAGCGGGTAGTTCTGAAAAATGATTTATCATCATATCAGAATTAAGCTGATTGCCTCCATAGCCATAACTAACACCGATGAAAGGGATGTTAGCATTTTCTGCACTTAATTTGTCGATAATGCTATCACCCACCATGACCGAGGGCAAATTAATTACATTCATTTGCCTTAATATTTCTTGAATATGATCTGGGTGAGGTTTTGCATGAGACATCTCATCACCCGAAATAATCGCCGTAAAAAAATGCTTGAGGTTAAGTTTTTCAAGAATTATTTTCGTCATTATGGATGGCTTGTTTGTGCAAATGCCGAGTTCCAATCCGTTTTCTTTAAACTGCTGCAACGTATTCACTACATCGGGATAAATATTAGTTGCAACGACAGGATTTGATTTGTAATAGTCTAAATAATGTGAAATCGCTTTATTAATTTCAGCGGTTTTTAATACCACATTCGTTTTAGCAAAAGCTTTTGTAATCAAGGGGTGGATGCCATCTCCAATCAGTTTGACAATTTCATCATGTTCAATCTCTGGTTGGCCATAAATAGTAAGCGTATGATTCAACGCTAATCTTACATCAGGTATGCTATTAATCAGAGTGCCATCTAAATCAAAAATAATTGATTTAAGCAAAGGAATGTTAGTGGTCACAACATATATCCTTATTAGGATTGCTCGTAATATTCCAACGGTCGCACCACAGCTTATCGGCGGAATAAATACGATAGACTAATTCCATGGTGTTATAAGCATCTTCTACGGTACCATGTAAAATCTTGCCCTTGCCCAAAATGGCATTGGCAAATTCAGCAATTTCATGACGCCAGGAATTGTCTTCATTATAGCGTGTTGTTTGTTCTTTAGGATCACCACACTCATCCGATGCTGCCCACGCAATTGTCATTTTTTCAGCGCCATAGCTTTTTGAGCCTGATAAGATGCCACTTAGTATGATTGAGCCCTTTGCTAAGTTAATATCTAATTTAAAATGGTGGCGCCACTGCGTGGCTGATGAATGTAACATGGCCACTTTGCCATCAGCAGTTCGCATTAATGCATAGGCATTATCCTCTACATTATGTTGCCAAAAATCATTGGAAATAAAGCTATAAATTTCTTTAAATTCGCCAGCAAATAAACGCAACAAATCCACCATATGAATACCTTGATCTAAAAGAATACCTCCCCCTGCAATCTCTCGTTTTGTTCGCCAATCAAGATGTTGTCCATACGTTAGCATTTTAGATTTACCGTATACTCCACGTAGGTTTATAATCTTTCCCAATTCATTTGAATGAATCATAGCTAAAGCATCTGAAACGGAATCGTGATAACGATGATTAAATCCATATTTCAATTGAAGGTGAGGACAGGTATTTTTATAGGCTAAAACACGGGCAATATCATTTACATCCCTACCAGGTGGTTTCTCGCAAAAAACATGTAATCCCTTTTTTAAACCCGCAATAGTGACCTCAGCAGCGATATCATTCGTCATACAAACAAATAATACATCCAAATCTACACTTAAAAGATCGCTATAATTAGTAAACGCTAAAACAGAGTTGTCGATGCTATCTTGATTTATCATAGTACGGTCACAGACAGCGACAGTTTCAAAATGAGGATTTAAATTAATATAATGTCTCCGTCGTTTGCCAACTACACCATATCCAGCGATACCTACGCGTAATTTATTTTTCATTTTAATAACAACCCCATAAGTTATCGGTTATAAGATGCTTTTCGACTATATCAATATCATGTGGGCTATCTACGGAAAAATAAGCCTGATAGGGGTAGGGTGCAATACGTTGTTTATAACCATGGTCCACAATACGGTTACTATCACAAGACTCTTGCAATTCAAGAGGCGATTCAGGCAATTGAGTAAATGTTTTTAAAAAATGCCATTGAAAAGCAAAGATCCCAGAAACACGTTTTGCCCCTAGTTCAGGATGAAATCGTTTGCAATAGGGGATAGGAGTGCGCGAAGTGTAAAGTACATTACCTTGCATGTCATGGACAATTTTGACGGTATCTGGGTTATTAAATTGATTTTCGTCAATAATTGGCATAGCGAGCATGGTGCAATTGACATCATGGTTTTCTTTTATCGGTTTAATGACGGCATCAATCATACCAGGGTGCAACATGGGTTCATCACCTTGTACACAAACGATAATATCGTCATTAGAAATAGATGAAATGCATTTTTCTACTGCTTCAGCAACACGATCTAAACAACGAATGTGTAAGGGAGATGTGATGATGTAGGGAATTTTTTTTAATGATGCAAAATTTGCAATTTCTTCATCACACGTAGCCAAATAGAGGCCACTCCAATGATTAAACATTTTTGCGCGTAAAAAAACGTGTTCAATCATAGGTCGACCACAAATAGGATATAAAGGTTTGCCAGGAAATCGGCTAGATGCCATACGAGCTGGAACAATTCCATAAATTTTCATATTCACACGGGTCCTTCGTTGAACTGCCCTAAATTTTATGCATATTATCGGATTGATGCAATGCTTTTACGAGACGTGATGTCTTTAAACTAAGAAACTCGAAACGTGCACGAAATAACTTGCATATTGGCTTGAAGATCGTGTGGCACATCATGTGCCACACGATCGCAGGAGCAGTTTTGTCGAAAGCAAATATCCAAGTTGTTTCGTGCACGTTCCATAGGATAAACAAACTCGGCCGCAAGCGACCAAGTTTTGTTATGTGTAGAGAGGATGAATGATTAGTGTAAATAACGTGATGCATCAACCATAACAATGGGTGGGGTGATAGTGGCTGCGCTATAACCTTCAATGGTGCTGTACAAGCAAGCCCATTTATCAAATTGGACTATAGTTGGACCTAATTGAAGTTGTAATGTACTCAGTCCTATCACTGCTTTATCGTAACCCTCACTAATTGTGGTAGCTGGTATATCAGTCATTACAAATGACCATGGGTCAGTGGTATCGTAGATAAAATTACGCCTGCCAGCAGTCCAAAGGCCTTCTCGTATCGATATAAGCGTCCTGCTTACCCCATAAGCTTTAATCGATGCCTCACTGGGACATTTTTGCGGTTCTGGTGGTTGTTGTTGTGCGAGTGCTGAATGGGCAAATATTAACATCGACGCGATGACCATAGGGATAAAAAAATCGGGTTTCATAAATAAGCTCCTTTTCCGAAAAGACTTCATTTCAAATCCATGGCTAAATGAATATACTATTATGCCTATTTTGAATAGTACAATACAAAGTTTTTCTATTCAGCATGTATGATTAAATGGTCACATTATTATTTGTCATTAAAGAGTGTATAGTAAATGAATATATTTATCATTATTGACAATGATTTTGACATAAAATATGTAGAGAAAATTTTAAAAAATCATAATACAACGATTAGCATATTTTCCTTAACGAGCAATTTTTTAGTCATTAAAAAAATTCAAAGTAAGCTACAAGCATTAGAGACAGTGACAATCAACATGATCGAAAGCTATAAGCTCATCAATCATGAAGTCAACGCTATGCAAAAAACAATACACCAATGGTCATATGATCTTGGAAATTATCAAATCGGCAAGAAAAACTTAAAGGAATGGTTTCTTTTACCAGATCGAGTTGGTAGTTCATGGTGGTTTGGATTAATGTCTGAAAAAAATTCAGTGCAAGATGATATTTTTTTTAAAATTGCACAGGTTAATGCGATTGCGAATCATATTGCAAACAATGATTATGACACATGCATCATCGGTCTTTCCGATCAGAGACAAAAAAAAATAGTTAAAAAAATTACATCATCAATAATTAAAAATGTTACGTTCATACCTATTATCATCGTTTCACATCGAAAGCATAAGAAGCATCAACTATTTAATTTTATGAGTAGGATAGGAGTATGGGGTGCGATATTTTTCTCAGCTATACATTGGATCATTTGGCTGAAAGACAGTCAATCAGCGAGACGTTACTTACCATCGCTTAAAAATAGGATATCTAAAAATAATCCAATGTTATTTATTACTTATTTTCCCAATATAGATGAAGAAGCGGCAAAAAAAGGGGTATTCCGTAACAAATATGGTTTGGTTTTGCAAGACAAATTAGCCGAGCTTACTATTCCTGTTACCTGGTTAGTGATGCCAGTATTTTATAATGGGCATGATTTTCAATCATCTTTACGTTTAGCTACGACTTTTTGCGAGAAAGGTGAGAAATTATTTATTCTACAAGAATTTTTTACCCTAAAAATATTTTTCAAAAGCCTAGCTTGGTGGTTTCGGCAATTGATTTTAAGCAGCATATTAATTCACTTTGTCAATAAAAAAAAATTGACTTCCAAATTGACATACGATGCTTGCCTACCCATGATCAAATATCTTTGGTGGCATTCTTTTGTCGGTGCATCAGGAACACGGGGGATTATTTTTTATCTGACGTATCTTGAGATGTTCAAAACCATTCCACAAATCGGCCATTGTCTATATTACTGTGAAATGCAAGCATGGGAAAAAGCATTGATTATTGCAAAGAAAAAGGAAAGCCCTAAAACCCAAACATTGGCATTTCAGCATACAGTGGTGATGAGGAATTATTTTAATTATTTTTATGATGTACATGAGACAGTGCAAGCAGGTAATGTTACAGATATGCCTTTACCAGATAAACTGATTGCCAATGGAAAACTCATGTATACCCTATTGTCCGAGTCAAACTATCCTAATCTTTGTGAGGCAGAAGCAATAAGGCAATTATACTTAACTAATAATAAAAATGGTTCTGTGACGAAAGTCAATAAACCCATATTACTGATCGCAGGTTCCTGTGACAAGGTGGAAACTACATCGTTGATATCAATGGTCTATTTATCGTTTCCCCAGGCAAACAAGTTTGAAATATGGTTTAAAGGGTCTCCTGTCAATCCGGTTGAGCCCTTGTTTGCTGATCTTGGAATTAATATTGCCGAGACAAATTACAAAATTCTATATAATGATATTTCAGAGTTATTAAAATTAGCAACACTTGCTTTGGTAGCAAATACAACAGTTGCAATAGAAGCGGTTGCATTTGCCTGTCCATTAATTATTCCAGTTTTTGCAGATACAATGTTGATGAATCCCATCGTGGATACTCAGGCTGAATATTTTCAAGTCGGTAGAATAGAAGAACTGCAACAATTTGTAGCAAGGTTAATTCAGCAAGAAAAAACAACAAATGTGAACGATACACAATATACTATTCAACATTATTGGAACATCAATCCACACATTCCTTTATGGACAAAAATATTGACTAGCCATGCGCCTAACTGACTACAATCGTAATTCTCTATATCAAACTACAGCAATTTTTATTGCACTGTTATTCTTCGTTTTGGGTCGATTTGGATTTTTTGATATTCTTGGACTAAAGAGATTGCTTGAGATCATACTTTTTGTTCCGCTTGTACTCTTGGGTTCGATGTTGATCTTAACAAGTCCTCAAAAATGGCTGAGTCCGTTTCTATTGCTACCTTGTGTAAGTTGTATTATGCAAACGTACTGGAATCCTGATGGACTAATAGTAGCAGATTTAGGTACAACCATACTTATCATAGGTATCATTCTTGCCTTAGGTTCTCAGTTTTCAGATTTATTATTACGCTACGTGATCATCATAGCGACATTTTTTGCGTCATTAGGGATAATTGAATTTTTTATTCTTCTAGCTAGCCCATCATTATCCAATCATATTTTGTTATTCTATGATTATTATTCTGGATCAACAGTACCCGTCATACAAAATTATCTACAATTATTTGGTTTATCCGATGGAACGTCCTACCATCTTTTTGGAATGTCAGTGACTCGATTACGAAGTTTTGCCTCTGAACCGTCACTTTTAGTAGGATATTTTCTTGTACCGGGAGCTTTAGGGTTAACCTACCAAGGACGATATGTTGTTTTTGGTCTGATATGTATTTTTTTCAGTATGTGTAGCCTTGCTGGATCGGTATATGCTGCATTAGGATTTTCGACATTGGGAATAGTGCTTATGCTGTTAAAAAGTAGACGTTTAATTATAGTATTACCTTTTATCCTTTTGGCACTGTTTGTGTGGGTCTTATTCAGCCATTATAACGAACTTATTTTCATGACTAAATCAACAGGCGGAGATTATGATTTTCTTGATAAAACAAATTCAGCCAATATGAGATTTAGTTATATTCGTGATTTTATACCAAAGGTGATAGCGTCTCCTTTTGGATTAGCCGAAGAAATAAATCAGCCCTTGGGATTATTAATCGGATCAATGGCGCGGGGCGGCGTGTTAGGCCTTATCTTGATTATCATCATTTTGATGAAGCTATACACAGCATTAGGTTATTTATTTACTTATGGTCAATTACAATTACTGCAAAAGATAGGCTTGATTATTATTTATGGATCATTAATTACAGGCATACTTTATTTGGATAATTGTTTTATTCAATCATTTAGTTTTATCTTACTGCTAACATACAATCGACTGACTAAATTATTAATTAGCATGATGGCGATACGCGGAAAGCTCGAAACAAAATAAGTTAATCCTAATTTAAAGTCGGTGTACTTCATGGATATCAATAAATTTCTCAGCCGATAAAAAATGAAAGAATTTTTTTGTCTAGATTTTATGAAGCAAATAAAACTAAGGTTCATCATTCTTGTTCTATTAGTCATCGCTGATTTGTGTTTGAAATAAAATCGCCGAGAACCTGAGTACTTAGCGCACATATTATTGGAGATACGAAAATTGAAATGGACGTAATAATGTACCAGTGGTTTTTTAATTGAAATAATTTCCCCACAAGTTAACAATCGCAGCCAGAGATCCCAATCCTGAGAACTTTTTAATGATTCGTCAAAGCCACCGATTCGTTTCAATATAGTAGATTCGCAGATGCAAACTGATGTGCCACCTAAGGCATTGGATTTAAGTAACGTATCAATAGAAATATGCGATGGTGTGTAAATTAATTTCTTGATTTGAAGTGGGTAGTTTATTATATAGGCTGAGCTACATGCTATAGCATTTGGATGGGAAGCAAGTGCTTGTAATTGCGCTTGTAATTTATCAGGTAGCCATTTGTCATCATCGTCTAGAAATGCGATCCATGTACCTTGACTTGCAGCAATACCTAGGTTGCGAGATTTACTACCTCCTAGAGAATGATTGTTAGTAATGATGTTAATGCGACGGTCCAATATTTGCAAATGATGCAACATATCATTTGTGCTATCACTGGATGCATCATTGATAATAATGATTTCAAAATCTTGAAAAGTTTGATCAAAAACAGATTGAACGGCTATTTCAAGTAATTTTCTACGATTATGTGTTGGAATGATAACGCTTACTGTTACTTTACTCACGTGTTCTCCTTTTAGACTTAACTCCCTCATACCACTTAGCTACACAGTATAAAATGAAAATATCGTTAGATTTTTTTTCATTTATATTATCAAATTTAAGAAATGAGTTAATATTAAAATCTTCAAAATGAGGAATCGTATTTAATTCGGCAATGACTTGTATAAATTCTTTATAATTTTTATTTACCCACCAGCTAACGGATCCGGAAAATCCCTGTTTTTTTCGTTGGATATGCTCTATTCCTAGGTAAGGTTCAGCTATTTTTTTCAAGATAATCTTGGTTTGGTTGTGATGTACATGTGTGTTTGCAGAAAAATTGAAGGAAGATTGAATGACATCCACATCAAGCAATGGCACTCTGCCTTCAACGGTATGTGCCATCGTCATTTGATCAAGTATAAATAATAATTCATCAGGTAAATAGAATTGCATATCAAACAGCATTCGCTGATAAAGGAGCGGAATGTTATCATGAGATGCGGACTTAAACCGAAGAGATAATTTGATTAGAAATTCAGTCAGATACCTACTATTTTTGAGAAATTTATTTGCTAATAAATAGGAGCCACCTGCACTAAACATCATATCCAGTGCTGGATATTTGAGTCTAGTTTTTGTCTTAGTACGACAGGCTAAAGAACCTAACCAATGTTGCATTAATTGAGGCAACGCGTTAAGCATTCTTCTTTTTACTGATAATTGGCCTGTATATCGGGTATAGCCGCCAAAAATTTCATCTCCACCTGTACCATTTAGTAAAACTTTGACGCCATCGCTTGCTGCTATCTTTGATAATAGATATGTTGCAACGATAGCAGGGTCTGCAACGGGTTCGCTCATGCTTTTCAATGCTTGATCCAGATTAATCATGGCATCTGAGGCGGTAATAATAATTTCTTTATGCTCAGTATCATATTTTTCAGCTACTTTCCTTGCATAAGGTAGTTCGCTATCAAGTAGACCTTCATATGCTACACTGTAAGTAAAATATTTTTTTGCATGTGGTGATGCTAATGCGGTGATTAAACCACTATCAACCCCGCCTGATAAAAATCCACCTACGGGCACATCGCTGTGTAATTGCTGCCGAATTGATTTTTTAATCAGCAAATCAAGATGTTCCATACTATGTTCATGTAAAGGTGTGCGTTCAAATTGCTCTATAGACCAGAATTTTTCTAGTAAAATTTTTCCACTGCTATCAATAAGCAATCGATGGGCGGGCGGTAATTTTTTAATACCAGTAAAAATACTTTCTTCAATTGCAACATACGTACTAAGAAAATAAGAAAGCAAAGCATCACTATTTAAGGATGGGTCATCTAAATGTGTTAGCGCCAGTGATTCCGATGCAAATGCAAACCAATGAGGAGTTTTTCGGTAATAAAATGGTTTAATTCCAAGCGGGTCACGAGCGCAAAACAATTGTTTATTCACTTCATCCCATACAGCAAAAGCGTACATGCCATTAAAATGATCGACACATTTTTCTCCCCAATAATGATAAGCGGCCAATATAACTTCGGTGTCAGATTGTGTAGTGAAATGGTAAGATTTTTCTCTCAAAAATTTTTTCAGTTCAAGGTAATTATAAATTTCACCATTATAGGTCAGGCATAAGTTACTATCAGCATAAAACATCGGTTGTGATGCTGACTCATGTAGATCAATGATAGATAAACGACGATGACCTAATCCAATTTCAATCGATGTTGAAATTTTAGCATTTTTTCCGGCTAGTTTTGATCCAAGTAGAATACCACAATGATCATTACCCCTATGTTCCATTTTATTTAAAATAGTTTTTAGATCGGATTCATGAACCGCTATGCCATCAAATCGCAATAGTCCAGCTATGCCACACATGTTTTTACCCTAAATATAATGTTTGATTCAAAGGGCAAATTAACTTTGTACTTTATAGATAAAACAGGACTAGGTCTTGCTGATCCATATTCATGCGAATACCAATTAGCAGTAGAGTCTAGATGGTATTCTAATATAAAATCCGGTTCAGTTTCATCTAAGACAATTTCTATTGTTTTTTTGCCATTACTCAAAGTTAATGATTCTCGTTCAAATAACGTAAAAGATGGGCTTAATTGCCAAATCAGGGTAATGTTGACATGACCCGCTCCTTTGAAACTATCACATATATGAACCTGGTGCTCAAACAATGTTATATTTCTTTTATGTTCTCTTACTGGAGTCGCACGTCTAAAGCCATCGTGAGATAAAGTGATGCTATTTGCATGATGAGAATGGACTTGTATGTTGGCAGAAGCATACGGAATGGGCCACCAATTTCCATGTATCACTAAGGACTCACACAAGGGTGCAAATCCATTAACTAATGGAATAGTATGTCCAGAAGCTCCCTTTTGCATGATAGAAATGTCGTCTTTCATATAACGAGAACGTCCACTATCAATGAGTACAGGCTCACCTTGATGTAACCAAACAAAGCTTGATATATCGTTATGTGCGTGTGATGGAAATTGCCTAGGATAGTGTCCTTTAGGACAGTTGAGTATAATTTTGTTGTTGTACAATGATAATGTCCACCAGTCATCGTATGACATTTTTGTATGATGAGTAGTGAGATGCGGCCAATATGTAGGATAACAAATTATTAAACGTTGAGCTGAAATGATTGGAGCCGCATCAGGTGAGATATCACCAATACAAGCTTGTAGCTCACCTTTATCGTTACAAAATATATTCGCAACCTCTTTCATTTGAAGAATAGTTTTTTTAATAAATTCAATCGCTGACAAATCAAGATAAAATGTTTGCATAAAAATATAAACATCTAATAGCCACGTTAGTACAATGAGATGATAATGACTAGAACGTTCACGCAATGATCCATTTGGTTGAATTAATATCGGCAGCATATGATGTAAAATAATCATCCCAGTTTCAATCGCGCTTTTATTTTCAAGGATAACGCCTGCCATAATGAGAGCACGAGCATTATTAAGAATGTGATTCCCCGTTTTTTTTCCATAAAATTCTAAATGTGAAAATATCCAGTGCATTGATTCTTCAAGAAAAGAAAATATAGATGGTGGTAATACTTTTTCACGATGCTGAAGAGGAATAAACGAAATCCAAGTCAGCAGATTAGCTACCCGCTCACACACTGAGTAAGGCTCCCAGGCAGGATCCTGTTTTTTTGGGGGATGGGTTAACCAATTTTTTATGCTGGTAGGAAGTGGGGTATTGCAACCTGCTGATAGCACATTGTTTACTAGTATACTAAAACGATGATGGACAAGATAATCTTCAAGATCTTGCGATTTTACATCTGAACTCAAATTGCGATTATTTAACTTTACGCCATGACAACACATTGAATCTCTACGTAATGGGATGGAATGAGAGGAATTGGTTGCGGATAGTTTTGATGATAAATAAGGTGGAATTTTTCTTTCGGGTATACGTGAGCATAATGTGGAAAGACTTACATAGGTGCTTTGGTCGAGTTTTTTTATATGTTGTAGCCACTTTGGCCGAGTTTTATTTCCAAAATGTGGACTTCGGCATTTAATAAGATATTTTGTCCAATATCGGTACCCTAGCATACTCGATAAGGATCGTATATGTTGAAGTAGAAATAGTGGATTTGATTTAATTTTAGATAAAAAAAATTGCCGTTCACGATAAATAGTATTTTTAAATATCTTATCCATGGCTACTCATCTTTTAATTTATTAAACTCCTACATTCCATTGCAAGCCATGGGGAATCTAGACGAAATTAAGCATCCCACGTGCTTTTGGCTCAATATGAGTTTCAGGGAGGTACCATGTATTTTATTATTTTCGACCGCAAAATACGTTTCCATTCCGGATTTTGCTCAATCAGACTCCTGTCTGATTGTCTCAAATAATAAAATACATGGTACCTCCCTGAAACTCATATTGAGCCTTACTTTTTACAGACTATATTTGCCAACAAAGTATCGATTTTTGATCAAATAATATTGTTGTTTTTCGGCGTGTTGCCCTTGAGTACTTGATAAACGATTTCATCTAAAATATTCCATTTGTCATAAGGACGAAGAAGTTCAGCCGAATCCAGCCATTCCTGCACAAATACTACATTATCTGCTTTCTTTGCTGCAATGGCTATTAAACCCCAGGCATCATCACTTTGTTGTAATTCAGCATCGACATGCCAGTTGCTATACCAAATATTAAAATTTATTTTATCATTTGCAAACTTGCTAGGAATGGAAAAAATCCAAGGATAAATTTGTGCAGTGGCACCAGGATATAAACCATGCGTTTGATCAGGTTGCGTCGATACTTCATAGTAAGTATCCGTTCCAAAAATATTTTCAATTGCTTGGCTTAGTTTGTTAGCTTGCAATTCCATCATGTTAGCACCAGTCACATCGCCCTGTTGTCTTTTAGAATCAACCATTCTGAAAAAAGCATGTGCGATTTCAACATTATCCATAAATAACCCAACCGGCTCAGCGGTTGAGATATGGTAAATTCCTTGCTGAGGATCATAAAGATTATTCTGGAGATAGTTAAGCGCTTTTTCATAGCTTTGATGCCAGTCACGTGGCATAGCGGAATTATCAGCAAATTCGGTTAATAATTCTGCCCATAATGCCATGTTGACGTCATCTGCGTCAGCATCTTGGCAGACAACGAATTTATCACCCTCTTTACAATACCGATCGAAACGCCCATCGGGACGTTGCATCTTTATTAACCATTTGATCCACGGTAAAGCTACCTTAGTTGTATCCAAGCCTTCTTCACTGGCTGTTAAGAGAGAACGCATTGCAAAATAAGGATCTACAAAGTTGTCCTCGTAGCCTACAGTAATTGCTCCACTTTTATCTTGATATCCAGTTAAATCTAAAGTAGGAAGCGTTTGTCCACTAGCATTAGCTGTAACGAAATAGCCTGCAATCAATGCTAGAATCGCTACATGTTTTCGGATGATGTTGAATTTTGTAAATAAGCCCACAGCCACCTCGTTCAAATAGTATAATAATTATACACATAAAAGATTAATAATACATTAGAAATGAGCTAAGATGCTTAAAATTAAGTGTTACTCAAGCGTTGACAATAGTTAAAATACATTAAAAATCAAGTTATTATGACAGGTATCTTGTAACTATTCAGTACGGAGGTATAGTGTTTACACTTCAAACTTTCTGAATCAGCTGGTCTTAGAACGGTAATATACGCATAAACACAGGTAATGTTAAACTCGATCCACAACTCGGTGCTAGATAGATTAATCACCAGGTGGGAATATGGCTACCGAAGGAATGGTAAAAATAATATAAAGACCATTCAACTAAGGCAGGTTATATTACTGGGACGCCGATAGGTTTGTTATAAGTGTCCCAGTAATACAGATGAGGTTTTTCTTTCGCCATTTTTGTTGGGATGATCGGTGTGTGTCTCTGTAATCAGGATCCTGTTTGAGTTTTTTCTTTTGATATTAATATCGTCGCATCTTCTGGCAAGCTGGTTTTGAACAGTAACGTTGATGGGAATTACGCAATGGGGTAAAGCGTAATCGATAATGAACACATCACTTCTGTTCCATGACAAATCGCTCCATGTAAGCTTCTATAGTATTTGTGTTATAGTCGCCAGCATGTTTAGTCATTTTTTGAGGTTATTATGTTTGAACGTAAAGCTAGTGATTTGCATATGCATCTAAATGGTAGTTTTAGTTTAGATTTTTTGAGACAAATGGCTGAAAAAAATAATGCGGTAGCTGAATTTCAGAAGTTAAAAGAAGTACGAGAAGAATATACTAAATTACTTGCTCAAAAATCTTTGCAAGGGATGCACGATAAGTCAATTGCCCTTATTTGGACACAGTTCGGCTTAATACATAAAATTATGAGAACTTTAGCCGATATTCAACAAGGTACGATGAATGTTATTGAAGCCTCAAAAGCAAGGTACATGGAAATTCGTACCACCCCTAAAGACATGGATGGATCAACTTGGGGAAAATATGTTGATGCGTTTTTAAGTGGTCTGGAAGAAGGCAACAAAAAATGTAATGGTGAAAAAATCGCTCGTGGTCTATTAAGCCTGGATAGAACTATTCATACAGAAAAAATTTCATATGAAATAATTGATCGAGCTATTTTAGAAAAAAAACGTAATGGATTATTAGTAGGTATTGATATTAGTGGCAATCCTTTAGGAGAACGCAAACTAACTGGAGCAGCGTTAGCTTCTGTACTGCATTATGCATTAAATAAAGGTATAGGTATTGCTATACATATAGGCGAAGCTGATACGTCAACTGAAAGAAATGATGCTAACATTATTTTAGATATTTTAGCATCATGGAGCAAACAAAGTAGCGCTGGTAATTTTTTTCATGGGAAAGTGCGCTTAGGCCATGGCATTTTCTTAACAGAAGAACAACGATCAATTATTAAAAAATTACAATTGCCAATAGAAGTTTGTCCATCCTGTCACGAAAAACTTAACTGGTGGAATAAAAGTAAACCACATCCAGTAACACATATTTATCAATTCTGGAAGGATCCGGTTGTAACCGGAACAGACGATGAAATAATTTTTGGTGGTAACGCAAAAGAAGAAAACCAACTCGTCTTAGAAATGCTTGGCTATCCTAAGGACGAAAAGATGGATGAAGCGAGGGTACATCAATCAAAGTTTAGATTTGCTCATTAAAAAACCGCGACCACAAATTGCGCATTTAGCGACTGGCCGGATGTAATTTCACAGTAGCCACATAGCAGCATATGCATCTAATACATGCGCAATAAATTTTTCGATAGAAATATTCGTTTCATAATATGATTTCTATTTAAATAAATTTGATTACCACACGTTTTCCTGAAGAACCTTGAATAACCTCCCTATATCCTTGACTTGCTTGTTCGGGTGTATAAATCATCGAATGATCCACAGCGAGTGGCGTTAATTTATTTTCTTCAAAGCCTACATGTAGTTCGTTGAGTAATTTAGCATTTTCTTTAAAATCAAGAGAAACGGTATTCACACCGATAATATCTTGGTTAGCACGATAAAGATTGAACAGGTTAATAGTAGCTTCACGTACATTTTCACGTGCACCGATAGTAACAATACGTCCAAATTCTGATAATACATTTATACATTCTTGCCAATAAATATTACCTACGCTATTTAGTATCACTTGAATAGGACGTCCATTATTTGCCTCAAGAATTCTTTCAGAAAGTTTACTATCTTCAGAGTTGATCGCATTCCATCCTTGTGAGATAGCTTTCTTCACTCCCTTGATTCCACGCACTAAAGCAATTGAATTACATTTTTTCCAACTACAGACAGACATCGCGGCACTGCCTACTTGACCTAATGCTCCCACCACTAAAACTGTTTCATTTTCTTCGATATGTGCTCGTTTAACTAAACTATAATAAGCCGTGATATAAGGCAGAGGTTGCGCACCTGCAGTAACAGGGTCAAGCGTACTTGGAGATTCTGAAATTTCCTCAAGTGACAATTTAATATATTCTGCTTGAGTACCATCAAATGAAATGCCAGCGGCGCCGCCAGTTCCCCAAACATGTTTTCCAACCAAGGAGCTAGGCCCCTCAATCACTGTACCTGAAAAATCTCTGCCAGGAATTCTGGGTAGTATTGCATGGTTAAAATAGCCCATCACAGCTAAAGCATCAGATGGATTAATACCCGATGAGATGACTTTTATAAGACACTCAATTTTGCTAAGAATGGGTCTTTCTCTCTCAACTAAATCAAGTTTAATTTCATCTACATCATGGGCATGTGTATTAACAGATAATGCTTTCATGAAATTGGCTAGGCCTGATCTATGGTTTAAGTGGGCTGAATAAATCAAGATATTATCATCTTATACTCGATAATCAAGTTATAGTATAGCGGTTTAAAAAATTACGTTCATATTGTTTTTTGCCATTGACCACAAAAACATGTTTCCATACCAGGTTTTTGCTAAAGTGGGCTCCTGCCCACTTTTCAATGGCAAAAAACAATATGAACGTAATTTTTTAAACCGCTATAAATGGTGCACTTGGCATGAGATACTGCAGAGTTAATTTAGATACCGGTCTCTATTTTAATGGTATTTTCCTTATTTTCATCATGGATTTTCTCTTCATTCTTTTTACTAAATAAGGTTAACTTGTCTATTGCGCCGTTAGAAGGATTAACGTCATTTTTTGGAAGAAGTTGCAAATTTTTAACTTTAGTATAGAAATGTGTGCCCGTTAAATCACAAACAAAATAAGAATGAGAATCAGCGTTATTTGTAGCTAGCATTGTTTTATCTTTTTTTATTTTATCAGAATGCAACTCAGTGAGAATAGGTCGAACTAATTGTGGCGAGTGTTTTAGTGGTTGAGTGCTATGGTAATAACCATGATCGGCTGTCAACACAAAACGGTGAGATGCTTCATGAATTAATGTTCTCATTGCTCTACGTTTATCGCGCTGAAGTAATCGATAATCAAAATAAATATCACCTGTAAATTGACAACTTAATTTTTTACTAACATAACCAGAAACTTTTTTATTTTGTTTTTTGTGCGATAGATTACTGATGTACACTTTCCCAAATTTAAGTTCTGCATTTTTCGCATGATACAACGATAATTCACGTACCATCGTAAAACTTTTCATAAATTTTTCAAGAGTTATAGCGTTTTCATCAGGCTTCAATGCTGCTATTTTTTGTTGTATGCTAGTAGATAATGCTGAAAGTGGAATGTCCTTAATTTTTTTGTTATCTTCATAGTAGGAAATAGAGTATTGACCTTCCTTCCTTATTAACACATAAGTGTCTCCGACATATTGCTCGTATTCATTGTGATTTAACTCTTGTATAGAGAGCTTAAATGAAAAATCTAAATTGCCCAGTAATCCTTTATGAATGAGCAATAAATTGTCTTGTATAAAATTGATTTGTTCAAGAATATAGGTAATGAAATGATTAGTGAAATCGATATAAAAATGTCTTTTTAACATTTTAAGGGTATTGATAATATTAGGATCTGCATTCTTATTGACAAGAAGTTGCTTAACATTTTGAATACGATTTCTAAACTCGTCTTCCTCTTCCTTGGCTTCAGGGATAAGAAGAGTAAGAGCAGTTTCTAGGTGTGTTAAAGATTGAATTGAGCACGCAAGATTAGCTAATGTTTGATGATACACCGCATTTAATTGTTCTTTCTCTATATTCGTTAATGGCTGATCAATGGCCTTTTTTGAGATAACATGGCCTTGTTCAGTAATAAGTACTTGAATTTTAGTCGAATTATTTGAGTTTTTTGGCATAATGGTTATTTCCTCATTTCTTGACTATCTTTATAGTCGACACTTACTGTACCATAATTGTTACAATATATGTGTATTATTTGCACATTAATGGGTGGTTTTTACAGTAATTCCGCTATTTTTGTATTACTACGCTTCAGATATGATTGGGCAGGAGCTCCACATGAACAAAGGAAATAAAATGTTGTCATATGCAAATCCTATTTTATTCATTTCTCCTTTACCACCCCCTCAGGGTGGGATTGCGATGTGGACAAAAATCCTTGTCGATATGGGTCTGCCAAATAATATTCCTATTTCTATAGTTGATACTAAAATTCGTGGTAATCGAAATGTTTTTGATCACGTTTTTATTTCATTTTCCGAGTTATCACGAACGATACGTATTTGGGGTTCACTGATTTATCAGTTAGTCTTTAAGAAACCTAAATTAATGCATTTGAATTGTTCTCTTTCAGCGACAGGAATATTTCGCGATTTAAGCTGTGCTGTGCTGTCTAGATTATTTCAGATACCGGTGGTTAGTCATTACCATGGTAATGTACCTGATTTTTGCGGTAAACGATTTTACGGACTCAGTAAGATCGCTTTGCGTATCTTAATAAGCATTGTGGCAATCAATATTGTCGAAAATAAACCCTCACTAGAAACAGTAAAATTATTACCACTGCGAAAGGATACTACTATTGTCCTGTTGCCTAATTTCATTGAAGATAAAATTTTTAATTATAATGTAAAGGTTAATAATGATGGCAATCGTCTTCGAGCATTATTTGCTGGTGGAATCACACGCGCAAAAGGTTGTGCTGAAATTATAGCGGTAGCAAAACAATTGCCAGTTATTGATTTTCACCTATTTGGTAAAATGCATAACGATATGGTAACCCTTTTTAAAAATCCGCCCGCAAATATTATATTACATGGTGTGGTGGATCATGATGTCTTACTTAAGGAGATGTGCATCAGTGATTTTTTATTATTCCCCTCATACACAGAAGGTTTTCCTCTTACTGTTTTAGAAGCGATGACAGTTGGCATACCCGTTATTGCTACCTGGGTGGGTGCGTTACCTGAGATGATTGATGAAGGCTTAGGTGGTTTTTTAGTAGCGCCGCAAGATGTATCTAATCTAGTAAGTGCAATTACAAAATTGATTTCTAGCACACCATGCAAGTTAGCTATGGGACAATATAACAAACAAAAAAGTTTTAATCATTATCGTTACTCAACAGTAATATCAAGATTGTTAGCAATCTATCAGCAAATTTTATAGGATGGTGACCGATGTGTGGGATCGCAGGTTTTTCAGGATATTATCAACAAGATTTATTATCCATGATGGGCAACATTATCTCGCATCGTGGTCCGGATGATGCTGGTGATATTCTTCTTTTACATCATAATAACCAAGTGGGATTAGCTCATCGTCGCTTATCTATTATTGACCTCTCGTCTGATGGGCATCAACCTATGACTGTTAATTGCGAATGTTGCAATAACACAACAGAAAAAAGACTTTGGCTGACTTATAACGGTGAGTTATACAATTATCGTGAGTTGCGTAGCGAACTGACTGCAAAAGGTCATCGTTTTACGAGTAAAACGGACTCAGAGGTATTATTGCATCTATATGCAGAAGATGGGCCATCCATGCTCAAGCGATTAAATGGAATTTTCGCATTTGCTATCTATGATGGACGTAATGATCAAAAGCACCATACTATGAAGGCGGGAGATTTATTCTTGGCAAGAGATGGAGTAGGGGTAAAACCTCTCTATTATGCTAAAACTCCTTCTGGATTTTTATTCGCATCTGAGCTAAAAGCACTATTGGCTTGCGATGAAGTGAAAACTGAGTTAGATCGAACAGCCATCCATTACTATTTATCTTATCTTTGGTGTCCTGGTCAGCAAACGGCATTGCAGTCAGTAAAAAAAATGCAGCCTGGAGAAGCAATGATTGTGCGCCATGGTCACATTGCTACGCGTTGGTATTTTTATGATTTTCCTTATGAAGGAACCCAGTTGCAACAGGGAGAAGACGAAATTTGTGCTGAATTGGATCGTAAACTAACAGCAGCTGTTGATCGTCAACTCGTATCGGATGTATCTGTTGGTGGGTTTCTTTCAGGTGGTCTAGATTCTAGTGCCCTAATAGCCATCATGAGAAAATTAAGGCCTCAGGAAAAAATTAATTGTTATTGTATAGGTCTTAATGACAGCATGAAAAGTGAAGGTAATCCTGATGATGTACCTTATGCTAAGTCGGTAGCCAAGCACTTAAACGTTAACCTCACGTTACTTGAAGTCAACGCAAATATGATAGAAAACTTGCAATCTATGCTATATCACCTTGATGAACCACAAGCTGATCTTGCTCCCATCCATGTTTATCTTATTGCAAAAGCCGCACAACGTGATGGGCTAAAAGTATTGTTATCTGGTGCCGGTGGCGATGATATTTTTTCGGGGTATAGGCGTCATCAAGCTATACATATGGAGCGATTTTGGAAATGGGTGCCGTTGTCTATGCGGCGTCAGATATCAACTTATGCGGGTCATATTCTAGAAGGCAAAAATAGTCGATACAATATGCAGTATTCCGCTATAAGACGTTTTGCAAAATTATTTGCAAATGCGCAATTTCCTGTAGACAGACAGATAGTCAATCATTTTATCTGGAATACAGAAACATTGCGTAGAACGCTATATAGCGATGAGATGGCTAATCATGTTGGGCATATTGATACGGCATTGCCACTGTTATGTACGTTGCAACGTATCCCCGATGAATGTGACCCGCTGAATCGTATGCTATATTTAGAAGGGAAGCACTTTTTGCCTGATCATAATTTAAATTATACTGACAAAATGTCCATGGCAATGGGCGTTGAAGTAAGAGTACCTTTACTTGACCGTGATTTAATTAAGTATGCAGTCCAAATTCCTACGCATTTAAAGCAAAAAAGGAATGTGACAAAATCAATATTTAAAAAAACGATGGAGCCTTATTTGCCCAAAGCTACTATCTATAGAACCAAAGCGGGATTTGGTGCGCCATTACGCAGATGGTTGCATCAAGAATTACAACCACTTATTCATGAAGTGTTATCGGATTCAGCCATTAAAAACCGTGGCATTTTTGACGCTAAAGCAGTTGCAAAGCTAATGAGATGGGATAAGGAAGGGCGTGTTGATGCTGCCTATACCATTTTCTCCGTTCTTTGTATTGAATTGTGGTCTCAATTATTTGTTGATGGCAGTATTCTTTGACTTGATGTACTAGTTAACTCAAAACACGAGGCTTGCTTTCAAATTTGACCAGTGGGGTACAAATGACTAGTAATATAATTGCTAACTATTACCATACAATAAAATATTTAAAGTTCATTCAAATATATGGTCAACTACGTTATCGTTTCATAAAATCAAAAATACCATCCGCCTTATTTCCCAAGCAATGCAAGATCAAATCGACGTTGATACAGCCCATTTTGAAGTTAGCAGAAATGCGAGATGCCAATACAATCTTACTTTTAAATCGTGAACAAGATATTTCTTCCCAAGGTATCTGGTCAGAGCCCAAATTAGATGCATTGTGGCTCTATCATCTTCATTATTTTGACGTATTAAATGCAGCCGATTTATCATGTGATAGAACGTGGTGTTATCTCTTACTTAAACGCTGGATCAATGAAAATCCACCCTCTTTGGGGAGCGGCTGGGAATCTTATACGTTATCGTTACGTATTGTAAATTGGATTAAATGGCTATATGTAGGTCATGTTGCTGAGCCTGATATTTTACATAGTTTAGCCACACAAGTACGTTATTTATTTACTCGCTTAGAAATTCATTTACTGGGTAATCATCTACTTGCCAATGCCAAAGCATTGATTTATGCAGGTCTATTTTTTGTAGGTCATGAAGCTAATCAATGGCTACGCAAAGGATTAGCATTATTTACGCGTGAAATGGCAGAGCAGATTTTAGCAGATGGTGGCCATTTTGAATTAAGCCCCATGTATCATTCCATTATCTTGGAGGATTTGTTAGATATCATTAATTTATTTAAGACACATAAAAAACCTATACCGGATGCGTGGTTGAATATCTATGAGAAAATGTTATATTGGTTAGAAAATATGTGCCACCTGGATAATGAAATAGCATTTTTTAACGATGCAGCATTAGGTGTTGCTCCAACATTACAAGAATTAAAAAAATACGCAAAACGTCTGAACCTCAATCTTAAACCTCTGCCAACGCCTTCATTTGTTCATCTTGCATCAAGTGGATATTGTCGCATTCAACACCAAGGTGTGTTATTACTAACAGACATAGCAGAAATTAGGGCACCGTATCAGCCAGGCCATGCGCACGCAGATTCATTAAGTTTCGAACTTTCTATTCAGCAACAACGTGTCATCGTCAATTCGGGTACATCTACTTATGCAGAAAGCGATGAACGACTACGACAACGTGGATCTAAAGCACACAATACGGTCGTGATTGATGACCAAAACTCTTCTCAAATATGGAAAAGTTTCCGGGTAGCTCGCCGTGCTAAGATACATGATATTGAAATTAACCAGGCAGATCATACATTCATGATACGCGCAAGTCATGATGGTTATTATCGCCTAGATAAAATCATACATACTAGAACATGGAGTGTATCTAATCATTTGTTACTCATTCACGATAGATTATCTGGTAAAGGCCAGCATAAAATTGAATTGATATTTCACATTCATCCTGATATAAAGCTTGAACAAACTGATCATAACTCCATTGTTTTTTATGATCAAAAAGATATGGAAATTGCAACATTACAGACTCATCACGCAATTAAGGTGAGTGATAGCACCTACCATCCTTATTTTAATGTTTCTCTGCCGAACAAAAAACTTATAATTGAAATAATTCAAGAGTTGCCTGTACAATTTAACACATTTATTACATGGAATTGATAAAATGCATATTGTTTTTTTTGCGGATAATTTTCCACCCGAAGGCAATGCAATTGCCAGTCGCGTCTTTGAAAGAGCCTGTTATTGGGTTACGTGGGGCCATCAGGTCACCGTCATTACCTCTGCGCCTAATTTTCCTGAGGGTAACGTGTACCCTGGATATAATAATAAATGGTATCAAATTGAAATAATGAAAGGCATACGTGTTGTGCGTGTAAAAACATTCATTGCCAAAAATAAAGGAATTTTTTTTCGTACCCTTGATTTTCTATCCTATACCCTACCCGCATTGATTGCGGGATTGTGGCAAAAAAAACCTGATGTTATCGTTGCGACCACACCACAGCCTTTTGCTGCTTTAACTGCATTTCTTTTGGCAGCGTTGCGTAGATTGCCATTCATTTTGGAAGTAGCGGACATCTGGCCAGCATCTATTGTCGGTGTTGGAGCAATGCAAAATAATATAGTTATACGATGGCTAGAAAAATTAGAGCTTTTTTTGTATCGTCGATCCACAGCTATTGTGGTTCTTACTGCAGCATTCAAGTCAAATCTTATCTCCCGTGGGATTAATGCAAATAAAATGACTGTCATTGTGAATGGAGTTGATCTAGCTAACTATTCGCCTTGCTTGCAAGATGTTGTTCTTGCGAAACAATATCACATTCATTCTGACACATTTGTTGTCGGTTATATTGGAACTCATGGTATGGCACATGCGCTTGAAAATGTGTTAAAGGCAGCTGAATTACTTGTAAATAATTCAAAAATACTTTTTCTGTTTGTGGGTGGTGGAGCCCAGCGTGACGATTTAATCAATTTAGCCAACTTTAAACAACTTATCAATGTTAAATTTATTCCTATGCAACCTAAAAATACAATTTTTAGATTTTGGAGTTTGTGTCATGTTGCTCTTGTGCATTTGAAAAATGATCCTGTTTTTTCCGAAGTGATACCATCCAAAATTTTTGAAGCAATGGGCATGGGTCTGCCAATTTTGTTAGCGGCCCCCAAAGGCGAAGCTAGCAATATTGTAATGCAGAATCAAGTCGGCATATGGGTCCCTGCTGAAGATCCAAGGAAATTGGCAGAGGGAATTAATTACTATTATGAGAATCCACATATGCGAAAACAATGGGCTATAAAAAGCCATCAATGTGCGAACGTTTATAGTAGAGAACGCCAAGCAAAAGAAATGATAGTTACCATACAAAAATGTTGCATGCCCACAACGAATATACAACATGAGGATATGTTGGAATGAAAAAAGTATTAGTTACGGGTGCCACGGGTTTTATTGGCAAACATTTTGTAAAATTATTGATCTCCCAACAACTGCAAATCCGCATCCTAGCAAGAAATAGGGATAACGTTGCATTATTACCCAATACTATTGAAGTTTTTTCTGGTGACTTGACCCAGTCTCAACGTTTGATGGGTGTCTGTAAAGATATAGATACTGTGTTTCATTTAGGCGGGTATGCGCATGCGGAAAGAGAAAATCGCGGGTCTTCTAACCGTAATCATCATAGCATTAATTATGGAGGCACAAAAAACATACTGGATGATGCTGTACGTGAAAACGTCAAACGATTTATTTTTTTTAGTAGTGTAAAAGCGGTAGCTGATTGCGAAGCATTGATCGATGAGAGTTGGGAACAGCCACCTCAGTCATCTTATGGAATTGCAAAGAGAGAATCAGAAAAATTAGTGATAGCTGTTGGAAAACGCGTTGGTATGCATGTATGCGTGCTACGTCCTGCATTGGTCTATGGCCCAGGATGGAAGGGCAATCTTGCCGCCATGCTGCGAGCTATTAATAAAGGTTTGTTTATACCCCTACCCGATACGCATAATCGGCGTTCTCTGATTAGTATAGATGATATCTGTCATGCTGCCTTATTGGCTGCTAATCATCCTAATGCAAATAGAAAAATTTATTTTGTTACTGATAGCGTAGCCTATTCTACTTATCAAATATATACGTTGATGTGTAATGCATTAGGAAAGCCTTTACCGATTTGGCACATGCCATTAATTATATTTAAATTACTAGCGCACATAGGTAACACTATTGAGAACATCACAGGCCGTCGAATGCCATTTAATTCAGACACATTTTATAAATTATTTGGTTCAGCGCAATACGATTCGCAACTCATTCAGCATGATTTAGGATTTAAGCCACGTTTTAATTTAGCATCTATGTTACCAGACATTATTGCTGCATATAAGGAACGTGGCCCGAAGAATGGAATAAACTGACATGCAACATTATATTTTATCAATGCTCGTCGTTTTAAGTTGTGTGCTAGTATTTATTTTTTCGGCCAGTATTACCTGGCTAACAAGAATCTATGCGGTTAGAAAAAATATATTAGATATTCCAAACGAACGAAGCTCACATCATGTTCCAATACCTCGTGGCGGCGGCATTGCCATCGTGTTAACGTTTACTGTTGCAGTAATAGGGTTAGGATTACGTGGTCTACTTGATCCTAATTTAATGTTGGCCATTGTCGGTGGCGGCATTGCAATTGCAACAATTGGGTATTGTGATGACGTTTATACAGTTAAAGTACGTTGGCGTATTATCACACATTTCTTGGCTGCTGTTTGGGCTATTTATTGGCTACACGGATTCGCAATTTTAGATTTAGGAACATGGACATTTACTTTAAATACAATAGGTTCATTTTTTGCTATTATTTGTATAATGTGGTGTATTAACTTATACAATTTTATGGATGGCATAGATGGACTTGCAGGTAGTGAAGGAATATTTATTAGTTTAGCGGGCAGTCTTGCATTATGGTTGACATATCACCACAGCATGGCTTTTCTCATGCTACTATTAGCTGCTGCAATTGCAGGATTTACGGTATGGAACTGGCCACCGGCGAAAATATTCCTTGGGGATATTGGTAGTGGCTACTTGGGTTATATTTTTGCTGTCCTAAGTATTTATACTGCAAATCAAGGCTTTGTGCCCATTGTTTTTTGGATAATAGTGTTAGCTATATTTTTATGTGATACAACTTTTACGTTGATCGGTCGCGCATTCCAAGGTAAACGTTGGTATGCTGCTCATCGTGAGCATGCATATCAGAATTTAATTTCTTATGGTGCGAGTCACCAGCACGTTACTGTATGCATATCCATGGGGAATATATGCATTGTATTGCCGCTAGCTTTTATTGCACTTTATCAACGTCAACAAGCTTTCTGGCTGTTAGGTAGTTTACTAGTAGCGCTATTTTTTGCGTGGAGTTCAATAAAATCTAAAACGTTAATAGGATGGGATTTTAAGGGAAAAATATGAAGCAAATTTTGCAGTCACTAAAGACAGGTGACACAAGGGTTATAGATATTCCATGCCCACAACTACAAGCAGGACACGTATTAATCGGTACACATATTTCGTTAATTTCTCTTGGAACTGAGAAAATGGTAGTAGATTTTGGAAAAGCATCATTACTAGAGAAAGCAAGACGACAACCTGATAAAGTACAGATAGTGATCGATAAAATTAAATCGGACGGTCTATTAACCACAATAGATGCAGTTCGTAGCAAATTAAATCAAATGATACCTATGGGCTATTGTAACGTTGGCACTGTGTTAGCATTAGGCGAAGGAGTAAATGAGTATGCAGTTGGTGATCGAGTAGTATCAAATGGTGCACATGCTGAAATTATCAGCGTACCTAAAAATCTTTGCTGCAAAATTCCACATACTATTACTGACAATCATGCTGCTTTTACTATTCTAGGCGCAATTGCATTACAAGGAATTCGCTTAGCTGCTCCCTCATTAGGTGAATCACATGTCGTAATTGGCCTTGGTTTAATAGGGTTATTGACAGTGCAATTATTAAGAGCCCATGGCTGCAGAGTTTTGGGCATTGATTTTGATTCGAAAAAAATAGCATTAGCATCACAATTTGGTGCTAATACTGTTAACCTATCTGTAGGTGATGATCCACTCGCGATAGCTCACGAGTTTTCGCGATATCGAGGGGTAGATGGTGTTTTGATTACTGCATCAACATCAAGTAGTGATCCAATCCACCAAGCAGCGCAAATGTGCCGTCAAAGAGGTAGAATTATTTTAGTTGGTGTAACCGGCTTGACATTATCACGTGCTGATTTTTATAAAAAAGAACTCACGTTTCAAGTATCATGTTCGTACGGTCCAGGTAGATATGACCACCATTATGAAGAATCGGGACATGATTACCCTTTTGGTCTTGTACGCTGGACAGAACAACGTAATTTTGAAGCTTTTATGGATATGCTAGCTAGTCATGCGGTCAATGTTGAACCCCTTATAACGCATCGATTTTCTCTATTGCAAGCAGAACGTGCTTATGAACTGTTAACACAAGAGCCAACGGCATTAGGTATATTGCTAGAATATAGTAAACCTCAATCAAGTTTAATGGCTTTAGCGTCTATACAAACTATTCAACGACATCAGTTATCCAACGTCAGTAATGCATCCCTTTGCATAGGCTTCATTGGTGCCGGAAATTACGCAAGTCGTGTATTAATTCCTGCTTTTAATCATCCTGATGTTAGATTTAGGTTGATTGCATGTAGCAGAGGAATCAGTGGAACTCAAGTCGGTAATAAATTTAATTTCGAACAAGTCACCACTGATGTTAGTCGTATTTTTTTAGATCAAGAAATTAATACGGTTGTTATTGCTAGTCGGCATGATAATCATGCAGAGTTTGTTTGTCAGGCATTACAATCATGCAAGCATATTTTTGTGGAAAAACCTCTTTGTTTAACGTTAACTGAATTAGAAAAAATTACGCAACTATTAGATCAAGTTTCGCTTCAAGGTTCACCCCTTTTAATGCTTGGATTTAATCGACGTTTTTCACCTCATATTCAAAAAATAAAAAAACTTTTAGAGAATATTAATGAACCAAAATCGTTTATCATGACCGTTAATGCCGGTGAAATTCTAGCAGAACATTGGACTCAAGACCCTCAAGTGGGGGGTGGCCGCATTATTGGTGAAGTATGTCATTTTATTGACCTTCTTAGGTTTCTAGCAAATGCCAGCATTACATCATTTCATCTTACTCGTATGAATTCTATTGTTGCATGTGACGATAGAATTAGCATAACGCTTTCATTTGCTGACGGTTCATTTGGTGTTATACATTATTTGGCAAATGGACATCGATCCTTTCCAAAGGAGCGTCTAGAAGTTTTTGCAGCGGGAAAAATTTTACAATTGGATAATTATCGAAAATTACGTGCTTATGGATGGCCTCATTTCAAAAGAATGAATTTATGGCGTCAGGATAAAGGACACACTGCGTGTATCAATCAATTTATTTATGCAATTAAGCACTCTCTTCCTTCACCCATTCCTATTGAAGAGATAATTGAAGTTAGTAAGATCACGATAGAAATTGCTAAAAAATGACATATTTCATGATGGGAATATATAGACGCATATATAGACCGTAAGACAAAGTCTCTTGAATTTATTTATCAGACAAAACTGCTCCTGCGATCGAGCTGTACATTCTTGTGCTGTATAGTCTTCAAGATAAATCCAAGAGACTTTGTCTTACAGTTTATAGTTAGTAAAATGCCTGATTCAAAAGTGGCATTATGCTTTGTTTTGCAGTATCTTAACTTCTTACAATGGCCTGTAGGTAATAGTATGTTTAAACGGATTCTTTTTGTTTGCACGGGCAATATATGTCGCAGTCCTATGGCGGAGGGCCTATTTAAACATTACCTCGAAACAATACATGTAAACATCGATGTTTCTTCAGCAGGTTTAGCTGCCGTTGTCAACAAGCCCGCCACTTCATCAGCACAATCTCTCCTACGGATGCGCGATATCGATATTTCATCACATAGAGCGCGTCAATTAACGCGGCCAATGACATTGGATGCAGAGTTAATTTTAGTAATGGAAATTTCCCAGAAAAAACAGCTTGAACGTTTGTACCCTTATACTCTTGGTAAGGTATTTTTATTAGGAAAATGGGGAAACTTTGAGGTGCCTGATCCCTATGGTGGCATGTTATCCGATTATGAGAATGTATTAAAATTAATTGATGATGGATTATATGATTGGCAGAAAAAAATATGCAATGTTTAAGAAAAGAAATAGTTTTACTGATCATCTTTTTTTTATTAGTAAGCTGTCATTCGCCTGGTACTTACATGGGTCCGGCGGATATGAAAAAACCGTTAGTAAGTAAAGGGCGATTACTTTATCCAGATTTTGCACCCATTACACCAGACCACTTTTTGTACAAAAAACCAGGGTTTAAATATAGAGTGGGACCACAAGATATTTTAACGATTATTGTTTGGAATCATCCTGAGTTAACTATTCCTAGTATGCAAACTACTTCTGAAAGTGTGAACATTTATGCTCATATCAATGACGCTAACAATACACCAGCTGGAATATTAGTTGATGAGAAAGGAGAAATATTTTTTCCACTAGCTGGCAAAGTTACAGTTAACAAGTTAACTGTAGATCAGATTCGTGTACGTATCACTAATCGCTTAGTGAAATACATACGCAGTCCTCAAGTCAGTGTTAGAGTATCTGCATTTCGCAATAAACCTATTTACATTGTAGGAGAAGTCGTTAAACCAGGAATACAATACATTACGGACATACCATTAACCATCATCGATGTAATCAATCAAGCTGGCGGCATTGATAAAGACTCATCTGATACACATTATATTTATGTTATTAGAGGCCATATTGCGAGACCACAGGTATATTGGTTAGATGCAAGTACCCCAGGTGCGATGTTGATGGGAATTCATTTTAGGTTGCAATCTGGAGATATCGTAATGGTATCAACTGCCGGTGTAGCACGTTACAGTCGTGTTGTTAACAAGATTCTACCAACAATCCAAACCTTTATGAATCCACCCATTAAAACCAATAATGATTAAAAGTATTAAAAACAGGACGTTTTATGCCAAGCTTATCAAAAAATGAATTTGTTCATCAGACTGAGGTTTTACTTAGTGATATTGATTTTAAGTTAATTTTTTTAAAAATAATCAACTATAAATGGCTGATCATAGGCGTAACATTATTTATTTTTACTCTAGGCATACTCTACACGCTTAGCATGAAACCTAATTATGTTTCCACTGCATTAATCCAAGTTGATAGCCAATTAGGTAGCGCGAATAATATACAACAAATGCTAGGAACAATGAGCACATCAATTTCCTCCATAGAGAAAGCATCTCCTGCAGAGATAGAAATTGCGTTAATTCAGTCTCGATTTATTTTACAATCAGTTATTGATAAATTTAAATTACTCATCCGCGTATCCCCACATCATTTCCCTATCCTTGGCACAGGCCTAGCCGAATTTTATCATGGTTACAATGTAGCAAAACCGTTATTTGGTATGTCTCAATTTGCGTGGGGGGGCGAGCATATTAATATTGAATTATTAAATGTTGACAGCCCATTAGCAGAAACGAATTTTAACTTACGCGTAGAGGGTAACGATCGTTACAGCCTCTTTTCATCAGATGGTAGTTTATTATTGCAAGGTAGTGTGGGAAAAGTAATGAGTACCCCACTTGGAATAAACCCTCAAGTCAAATTGTATGTTACAAAAATAAGTTCTAACACTGGAACTTTTTTTACTATCTCACTTAGACATAATGATGATGTATTAATGGAGTTATCACAGAATTTGTCAGTAACAGATTTAGGTTACAAAAGTAAAACTAAAACAGGGATCATACAGCTTTCATATCAGGGAAGCAATCCAAAGCTTATAGCTAGCATATTAAATACGATTATTGATATTGCCATACAACGTAATATAGAAAAAAAATCTGCAGAGGCTAGAAAAACATTGGATTTTTTAAATAAACAATTACCTAGTGTACGAAAAAGTTTAGAAAATGCTGAAACAAATTTGAATGAATATCGGACTAAAAGTGGAACGATAGATATCACACAAGAAGCAAAAATTATATTAATGCAACTTTCGACAGTTGAACAAAGCATAGCAGAGGTAAAATTAAAAAAAGTTGAAATGCTGCAGGAATTGACACCACAACATCCTTATGTTATCGCAATTAATCAAAAGCAAATGCAGCTGCAGAAAGAAGTTTTTGATTTGGAAAAAAAAATAAAAACACTGCCTGGTACAGATCAAAAAGCGCTAAGTTTAGAGCGTGATGTTAAGGTAAAAAATCAACTTTATCTGTTGCTATTAAATAATATACAGCAATTACAAGTTCTAAAAGCAGGTACATTAAGCGATATTCGAGTGTTGAGTCAGGCCTCGATACCGATTGTTCCATTATCATCACATAAATCATTTATATTATTATGTAGTATTATAGTTGGATTTTTTATTTCATTAGCTACAATATTTATACGTGATTTATTTCAAAATAAAGTCACAGATCATGAATTAATTGAAGAAAAACTGGGAATATCAACTTATGCAATTATTCCTTACAGTGAAAAACAAAAGAAAATTAATATTGGTATAAAACGTGGTATTTATTACAATAAATGCATGATGTTAGCGCAAGAATCTCCGAAAGATATAGCCATTGAGGCAATTCGCAGCTTGCGTACAATATTGCAATTTAATCTCGAACAAGCAAAGAACAACATTATTTGCTTATTAGGAGCAAGCCCTAGCATTGGCAAGTCATTTGTGTCAATTAATTTATCTTGCGTATTGGCTGAATGTGGTAAGCGAGTTTTGCTGATTGATGCTGATATGCGTAAAGGCAAATTGAATCAATATTTTTCACAAAAAAAATCGCCAGGACTTTCTGAATTATTGTCCAATGGCCAAAGTATTAATGCTGTCATTAATAAAATAAATAATAATTTATATTTTATATCAAGTGGAGCATACCCCACTAACCCATCAGAACTATTAATGACTACAAAGCTAAATAAGTTGATGTATGAATTTTCGCAAGTCTATGACATTGTTATTGTTGATACCTCGCCAATACTCGCTGTAACCGATGCGATTATCCTAGCAAAGCTTTCCGCAACTAATATAATGGTGGTAGGAGCAGGATCTGATAAGATTGAAGAATTAGAGCTGATGGTAAAGCGCACACGGAAAAATGGCATTGAAATTCAAGGATTTGTACTTAATAACATTCTTCGAATTAACCATGCTTACAGAAAATATAATTATTATTATGCATATGAAGCACAGGAATAATTTCTCTACCCCGTGAACGGTCAATGGCGTCAACTTAAGAGCAAGGGTGTCATTCTGAAGCACGTTTTTTGTGCCGGAGAATCTCCAGGGGGATCCTTCGTATTCGCTACAAATTATAGGGCAACTTGTCATTCTGAGCGAAGCGAAGAATCTCAACGGATTGATAAAAAGCGAGATCCTTCACTGCGTTCAGGATGACAAGTACTTTCTTAAGTTGACGCCATTGCGTAAACAGTTACTTTCTATGTTCTAATGAGCGTATGTTATTTTGTCTTACCGCAATAAAGTTGGACTATTATAAACAATTTCTGCATATGAAAAACCATTTACCTCTCTCTTGTTGTAAACGGCTTTAATGTTACAATATCCCTCCCAGTAGCCATGAATTTCTTGTTCAGGAAACGCAGCTGAATTTGTAATTTCTAACCCCAAATCAGGAAAGCTAAAATTAAATGTCATGGGAAAATTAATAGACAATTTCTGGTCGAACCAATAATTGTCTCTGGTTATTTTGAAATCCTTATAAGAGATATAACGTTTTTCACCTGAAGGAAGAATAATATTAGCAAGACCGCCTACCACACTATTGTTTTTGTAATCGATATTAAGAAAAATATTTGCAACTAAATTATTCTCTAAACGAATGCTAAACCATTCCCAACCATATGATTGCACATTAAAATCACCCCACTGATGATCCATCCATGAATCACTCGAATTTTTACTAATTTGATACGTCTCGTTATTAAGTACAATTGTACCCGTTGTGTTGAAGTGAGGCATAGAATAGTAGTATGAATTTGTGTTATTTGGCATTGGCATTAAGCCATTTTCATTGATTAAAAATGGCTGTGAAGTGGGTTCTAAAACTAAATTGAATTTAAGTGACACTTCTCCATTCTGGCCCTCGGCTTTCAAAAGATAGACATCGCGTCCGTTAGACGTTGTTTTATACAGGAAATAATTATCTGTAGTAATGTCTAATTTATCAGTAGAAAATGTTCCGCCATTGAAAGGATAATTTGTCATAGTACCATAGCTTTTTTTATTATCGAGATCCGCTATCTGGAGATGCAATATGGGTTTTGTAATAGTGCTACTACCTAATATAATAGCAGGATTGAACATAGCAATATCATAACTTAAATGCTTACCATCGTCTGTTGTAACTTTTCCATTAAAATACCACCACTCAATTAATTGGGAAAATGTATAAGGTATATTTTTATAATGTGCTGCTTCATCCCTTGGGAAATCCAATGGAAAATAGGGGAGATTTGCATAGGTGAGATGATAGAAGAACACTAAAAACAGTGTAACACAAATTTTTTTCATCATTGAATTCCTTAATAAACTGCCATAAACAACTAACATATTATTTCTTGAATATCAATAAATATTTTGTCCGCGCTATTACTGATAATGCCCGTATCACTGTATGCAAACGATGATGACAATAAGGATTGTATATACGCCTCTATAATACAGTTTGATTTAGTAAATAAATTGCTTATACTGTTAGTTGAACATTACAGGAGTAAATGATATGGAATACAAATGTAAGCAATGTGGAATGGGTGTAAAAGGATTAACATGTAGCAAATGCGATACAGCATTGGTTAAAGATACCATTTCCGCAAACAATGGTAATAAAGTGCAGGTAGCAAAGTGCCCAAACGGCTGTGGAATGATTAAATCACCTATTTGCTGCGCACAAGATATGGTATGTTCAACTTAAATCATCGTATATTCAATTGTTTTTTTCGATAACTATTCAGCACGAAACACATATAGTGAACGTGGGTATAATATAGATACCAGCTGAGCACGTCCTGACCTCAAATAAATGTTCGCGTATGTCACATTCCATATAAACCTCATTTCTTAGGCTTACATCACCCACTAATTTGTGATTTCTGGACTTTCATTGATTGA
>Ga0207082_1003_pt1 | contig 64032 bp, 51 predicted proteins | sample Alteio_BWMinHeat_56_FD_153588 | JGI IMG/M metagenome (GOLD analysis project Ga0207082, IMG submission 153588) | Enriched cells from forest soil in Barre Woods Harvard Forest LTER site, Petersham, Massachusetts, United States -... | ecosystem: Environmental > Terrestrial > Soil > Temperate forest >...
TTCCAGGATGCACTGCAAATCCAATGATGCGTCGAGTATATTGATCCATTAAAACCATTATCCAGTGTGATTTTAATAGGATTGATTCATAACGAAAAAATTACTATAAACCAGAGTGAATCTTTTATTCCATGGATTATGCCAATCTGATTCAGGTTCTAAAATGTACGCAATTGTTATAAAGCAACAGCATTTTATGTTATTTGTAATAAAATAATAGCATAATAATACCTCGAAAGAAGCCGATTATTTTTTATGTATCTGCTTAAGTTAGTTATAAAAAAACTGCAATGGTAATTAAATGATAGCATTTATTCGTATATGTTATAAAATAAACGCAAATTATTTTAAGGTTTTTGATATTTTGAAACAGCTTTATTTTCTCAATTATTTCAAAATCCTTTCGCGACCCAGTTATGGCTGTTGTGCACAGTTATGTATTTGTAACGGACGTCATGCACTATAAAGTTCGCCGTGTAAACTGGTCCATTACCACCATCACCCAATGGGATTTTAACAAAATAGATTCACACCTAAAGAAATCAGCTGGTCTTATGAAAACTTTAGCCTACTCTCGCAGCTTCTTTGATTTTAAAATAAATATTTTAAGGAAATTTTTATGCATAGAAAACAAAATGAATCAAATAGCACGGAATCTTATGTGCTGAGTCAACAAAAAAAATCTTTTTTAGAAAATAAACAATTTACTCCCATCATTATGGAAATTGCTGATGCTCGTGTGATAGCCAAGCATTACCTTGACAAAAGTGGAATTAAAATTATTGTGAGTGGAGATACACAATTTGCACGAACGTATATGGCTGAAAAAAGAATAAATAATTTAGGTGATGATTCTAAAAAGTATGCCCAATTTATGCTGGATAATTATGGAAATTATGCAAACAATCCATTTGTTGTTTATTCAAAGTACGAGTCATTTTTAAATCCTTATGTAAAAAATATAAAAATAGCGCTAAAAAAATTTCTTGTAGCAGATAAATATTATGGAGAAATAATTCAGCAAGAACTTACTGATGAACAATTTTTTCAGTTGAATCAATGTTGCATGACATTTGATTCGAAAATAAAACTCTTGCTTGATAATAAAATTGAAGAGTATATTAATGCATTAAAGTCGGAAAAAAATTCTATTTGTTTAAAGAAGAGTGATGTCATAAAAGAAGTGGTTCAAATACAGCGCTTTCTCAAAGAAGAAGATGTCATTGGTTATCTTTTTACCAATCGAGCTGGAGAACATTATGAGCCACTTATTATTACTCATGATAAAATTGTTAAACCTCTTAGCTGGTACAGTACGGATGAGAAATATCAGATAGTTCCAGCAGATTTTCCAGGAATTGAGTTTTATAGTACTTTTCCTGAAGAAATTTTAACTGATTATTATCCACAACCACAAGCAGACAGAATAAGTTGTAGAGTTTTAAGCTTTCTCTATTTAAAGCAATTACTAAAAAATAATGCTGAACAATTTAAAGAGAGTTGTTTATGCTTTTCTTATTATGATGAAACTGAAACCTTGCGACATGTTTTTTTGCCATCTGCTCAGGTAATGGGTTATTCACAAGTAAGTCACTATAATCAAACTATTCTTGCTTTATTAAATGATAGTTCAGAAAAATGTGTGATCAAAGCAAATAAAGGCGATAAATGTATTGAAATACGGCCTATTAAACTCATGCTTGAACATTCGATTAATATAGCTGAGAAAAATAGCGATCACGCGATAAAGAATAATAATTATACGATTCTTAATCAATTAGATTCATTTAGAAAAAAATGGTTGTCAGACTATAAAATTTCTCTATCCAAGCTACAGCAAATGACTATAGATGGGGAGAAGAAATACCTTATTTATTGCCAATATCGCATGAATAGGATAGCGATTAGTGAAGGTATGCGAGCCAGCACATTAAGCATATTTGCGCCAAAAAAATTAATATATGATGAAGCTATTCGTGACTTTACATTAACAGTTCATCGTTACACATAATTTTTTTGTACACAAAAAAATAATTAGAATTACGGTTATAACTTAAGTGCTTTCTAAGAAATATTCTTGAATATTCTCTAATATAATTTTTAATCTCACCTAGCTGTTCATAACCATTTTTTAGATAAAATTCTTCGGCCTGAAAATCAAACGTATCTGGTTGTGTGTAGCGAATTGTTAATTCTAATTAAAAAAACAATCAATTACAAAATTAGCCAAGAATGCCAATTTTTAGTAAAATGCTTGCCATGAAAAGCATTCTTTTATTTATTTTGCACATGTTATGGATCATATTGCGGGCCCTTCAGCCAGGTGGGATTCGTAAAATTGCAGCAGAAAATATTTTACTATGCCCATAACTGCTGGTTGTTCGCAGACAGTAAAAGAGGTCGCCTAAACTATCAGTTTTAGACCTGTGCTGTTCGAATTCTAATGCAACCATGAAATCATAGTATTACAGTTATGTGCGATTTCAGTTGAAATATTGATATAATCCTGCGCTATGATGAATTTCTTGCGATTTATAATCTGCTTTATTACTGTGGTCATAAAACTTTCACGACCAGGTGGAGTTAAGTCCATGGCTGCCGAAAATATGTTGCTGAGACAGCAGCTGATTTCTATTAGGCGGAAGCAAAAACGATCTCCTAAGCTGATCATATCGGTTAGACTTATATATGGCATATTGGCTTCGTTTATAAATCCACGTCGGTTATCAAGACTTGCAATTGTTATCAAGCCTAAGACTTTGTTGAGATTTCATCAGGCCTTGGTTGCAAGGAAATATCACTTGTTGTTTGCAAATGGATGCAAAAAAAAGCCGGGGCCAAAAGGACCGAGCGCTGAATTAATTAGCTCATTCTTGAAATAAAAAATCGTAATCCAAGATTTGGATATTTGCGGAATTTTATAATTCGAGCACTACAGGCATATTAGTTAAATATGACCTCTGAGACCTGTGCAACGTTCGAGCAACGACTGTATCTTTTTTATCTTTCGATATCTTCAAATTGGGTGATGTGCACTTCACCTTGTGGGAAACCGAGCAATAATATCTAATTCACCGCCCATGGCTTGAATATAGCCTCTTAATGTTGATATAAACATATCAGTACGACTCTCAATTTGAGAGATGTTTGCTTGATCAACGGAAAGAGTGGTAGCCAATTTTTTTTGGCTTAAATGCATAGCATTGCGTAGTTCTTTAAGTGCTATCATCTCTTTGAGCATTTTCTCTGTTTTGATTGCGGATCCATCTCGTGCCCTTTGCGTCATTTTTTGTCTTAAAAGCTTATATGGCTTAGTCATCCCCAAAGCAGTATCGCTGTTCGCTTTGGGTTAAAGGCCCAGTGACTAATTGGATTTTTTAATTAGATTTTTTTGACTTAAAACCAAGAATCATATATCATATTTGCCTCCTGAAAAAGCTCAATTATATTTATACAATAATGAATGTAACAATACGAGGTATTTAATGGTCGCGCTTAGATTTTTCGTTTTTTTATTACTTATCTCGAATTCAATTTCCATATTCTCTGCTCAGCCAATTAATCTTAGAGCCAAAAATATTTCGATTATTTTACCATATGTATCATCAAAAAATAGTAAGACAGCTATTAATGTCAAAGATGATATCAAAGAATTAAATCGATCGCTCGATTTTAATCGAACACTCCATATTCACTTAAAACAAACTTATGCTGGATACCCAGTTTGGGGAGCAGACAGTATAGTTCACATTCCGTATGCAGAAGAGAGAAGTGTTGCTAACGTTTCTTTAGGTAGTTTAATAACAAGAAAAAATACTAATCTCGTAACAATGAATGGTATCCTTTATCAGAATCTTGAAGCAGATTTGATCAATTCGCCTTTAGTAATATTTAGCAATGCTCAGTCTCAAAAATCGTTAGAAAGAGCAATTTCTTTATCACGTACCACATATACCCAAAATACTATTCCTAAAAATCCAAATACTCGTTTAATAATTTATATAGATCAAAAAAATATAGCGCATTGGGCGTTTCATGTGAGCTTTTATCTTGACTCAGATGGAAATTCTTCAGGTGCAAAACCTAGCTTTATTTTGGATGCGCAATCATTCACAGTATATAAAAGTTGGAATGATGCAATGACATTAGCTGATGTTAAAGGTGGTGGCCGAGGTGGCAATATAAAGAACAAATTATTTTTTGATGGTCTGCTAGGAAATCAGCCGAAATTAAATATAAAGCGTGATAATGAAACGGGCATTTGCTACCAGGAAAATGAAGATGTTATAGTAAAAGATAATACTAATAGAACTAAAATTGTTAATTTCCCATGCTCAGCAATAAGCAAAGATCACAATGATGTATATTGGAATGAAAATTTTGACGAAAACAATGGTGGATATTCTCCCAGTAATGATGCTCTTTATGGAATTTCTATAGCCAAGAATTTGTATCAAGATTGGTATGGCATACCACCAATGATTAAAAATGGTAAATCAGCCACTTTTTTGGTATTTGTTTATGGAAATGGATGGGAAAATGCTCAAATTGATCCTGCATTTATGTACCCTGCGATTGAATTAGGAATGGGTGGCTCAGTTAAAGATACGTATCCGTATACTTCGATTGGTGTTATTACGCACGAAGTAAGTCATGGGTTTACTTATCAGCATTCTGGACTTATTTACTCAGGTGAGTCAGGTGGAATTAATGAAGCATTCTCTGATATGGCTGGTAAAGCTGCTGAATTTTATGTTTATGGTAAAATTAATTGGGAAATTAATTCAGAAATATACAAAGAGGATGGGAAAGCATCACGTTATTTTGATCAACCAAGTAAAGATTGTTATGGGAAACAACCAGGAGATGCATGTTCTATTGATAACATGAATGAGTATAATGCACATAAAGGTCTGGAAGTTCATTATAGTAGTGGTATTTTTAATCGTGCATTTTATCTAATAAGTACCGCTCCAAATTGGAATATAAAAAAGGCATTTAATATAATGGTTCAAGCTAATATGCACTATTGGACAAGTGATACAACTTTCAACGCAGCCGCTTGTGGTGTTGTTAGTGCAACTAAAGATTATAAGTATGATTTAGATGCAGTAATTAATGCATTTTTAACAGTTGGTATTGACACAAGCCATTGTTAGAATTTTTGTAACATATATGGGACTCATTCCGTCTGAGAAGGACTTTTAGCTTTTTTGCAAAAATAATCGTTGCCATTGACTCAAATTTGGAGCTCTTTTTCGGTATATACGTCTTTAAATGCTAATTATGCCGAAATTGGTAATTGAAAAAGCCCACGACAAAGTGATTTCCATGAATAATTCTTGATATTGATGATGGGACGCCGAGCAAAGGTTGAAAGTAAGCTTGTCTATTGAATGGCACGGCAACGTAATATTTTTGCAGCACATCGCCCAGTTTGCGACTTCCGATATCACTATTGCGCTTTATTCAAATTTGTTTATTAATGTGATGTTGTCATACTTACAAACCTAAGGATGGGCTATGCAAGATCGAAAAAATGCTGGAAATTTTGGATTACTCTCAAAAGACCTCATTCAATACACAACAGATTCGTTCTTGAATACGAAAGAAGCCATTGCATTAAGGTCAACCTGTCGTCTCTTTGCCAATCATCCAGATTTGTTGAAACTCAAAAAATCAAAACATAAAAAAGTATTCAGTGACAAAATTTGCTCTTTTATCTTAAATGGTCATGGTCATTTATATGGTATTGGCAATCTTCCTCCCTATCTGAGAAATAATACAGAAGCAGTGTTTACCCCTATTATTTTGCCTAATCAACTTCCCATCGCACAGATTGAACAACATTCAGTATTTCACTCAGACAAATCAGATACTGTCATTCTCGCAACCGACGGGACAGTTTATAAAGGTAGTAATTTTGATGTTTCCAGATATCAGGATTGCGATTACCAGAAAAATCCCATGCTAAGTTTGATAAGAACCCCTAAGCCCATTAAACAAATTCAATTAGGGGCTGGCTATATGATCTTGCTCGCAGAAGACGGCACAGTCTACGGTCAAGGGTGTAATGAATATGGTAACTTGGGCCTTAACGATCGGGTAAATCGATGCGAACTTCATTTAATTCCTGGAATTGAAAATGACTGCATTAAAGAAGTGACAACAGGGCATTGCCATACTCTCTTGCTAACGAATAATGGCAAAGTCTATGGCTGCGGAAGAAATGATTGTGGCCAATTAGGTTTAGGCCATCAACAAGATCAAGCTACCTTGACCATGCTACCCCTATCAGCTGACAACTCTTTCGAACATGTGATAGTGGCAGGTGAAAGCACTATTTTGATTGCGGCGGATGGAACCGTTTACACCTGTGGATCCTATGAGCATTACAAGAATTACAGTACATGTATTTTGAACCCGAAACCCATCTTAGTGCCTGGTAATAAACCTATCAAAAACGCAACGACGCATAATGGCAGCGTAGTCTTGCTTGCTAAAGATGGAAGCATTTACGGTGGTGGATTTAATTCAACAAATTGTTTGGGGCTCGGGGATCTACATCAACCATTGCAGATGATTCCTGTTCCAGGAAATAAACCTATTAAACAAGTATCGTTAGGGCCTCATCATTTATTGGTGGTAACTGAAGACGATGAGATATTGGGCTGTGGAAGTATATTTTCACAACTAAGGCGTCAAAAAACAAAAGAATCTCTTGCGCCCATTGATTTCGATCTCTTATTACAAGAGCACACAGAGCATGAAGAAACCCTGAGAAGTAGCAAAAAACTAAGATGTTAGGTAATAACTTAGGTATTGCACTTGTTGCGGGGATGACGCGGACAAGGGGGCTATTACGAAAAGTCTATCCCGCTATCGATGCAGGATACGGCGGATAAGTTAATTTAACACCATCACGGGCTTTTGCTCCACCACATGATCCACATCCTGCTGCTTCTTAAGCAATGGTGCGATAGCCCGCTTAATTTCAGCAACAAATTTTTTTAATGTACTATCGTTCAATGCAAATTTATGCTTCGATAATTCAAGAGCTTTATTTGATCAGTGTTGGTGATTTAAGTGGTATATTATCATTTCGCGATGTACACGCTAGCTCTCCCCTTAAGTTGATCACGGGGTTTTATACCCCGTGGTCAATATAACTTAATTTTAATTTTCCTTGCGCGACTTTTGCGCGACGGAGTAGTGGTTTCTTAATGCTCTCTTATGCATTTATAACAGACGCCGTGCACTATAAAATTATTAATAATCAATAAGTTAAAATATGTGTTACTGCCTCTTAATTAGTTGGTCGAAGGTATCGATCCCAACATAGCCCAGTAAATATCTCAATTAAAATCATAAAGTTAGAAGATACCACACCGTCGTTTACTTAACCCTTACCAAACCTTACGCGACTTTTGCGTGTCCTAGATCGCTGTTTGCTTTCAACAATGTGAGTGTTGGCTTACGTTGTTCTTCGCAAACCTTGTTAGCTGCTTCCCATAAATCAAGTAATTCGGCAGCAGAGTAGTGAGTGGTAATCCTTGTTGATTTGTGACCCAGTAAATCTTGCCTGTGCTGTTCAAATTTTTAATTTCAACCATGAAATCATTTTTGGGTAAAGTAGCAGCTTAACTTTATAATTTGAAGACTACAGCTTTGATGTTTTTATAAATCCAAAAAATCACTTAAAGCTAATTTAACTTCATCAATTAAAAAGTCAGGAAGTTTATCTATTTCACTTTGGAAGAGGTTATTGTCCCAGGCAAGAATTTGATCGATGATGATATCGCTATCTTTATGTAACCCAGCTGTCCCTTTTGGAATTCGTACTCTTAATGGAAAGGCATTGTTGACCAGGTTTGTTGTGATAGGGAGTACTACCGAACTTTCCAAACCACTCAAACCAAATTCATTTGGTTGAATGGATAAGCAGGGACGTTGTTTACCAGGTTTGGTTCCTACTCTAGGCTCTAAATTAACAACATAAATATGCCATTGTTTAGGAATTATCATGATCTTTGAGCCTAGAGAGTTTCTGGAATTCCTTATTAACAGATTTACTATTCTCAGCGACAGCTTTTGCTGCTTGTTTCCAGCGTTTAATTCTTTTGACCCGAATTGATTCCTTTTCGAGTAAGTCAAGACCAGCTCTGAGTACATCAATTTGTTTCTTGATATGAAAATCTTTCATTAAATTCTCTATTCTTTCTCGGTCTTTGTCTTGAATCGTTAGTAGCTTACTCATAAAGTCACCTTTATTTATATATTTATAAGTATATCACAAAATATATTAAAAAGTAGGTGGAAATCCTTGCGCGTTTGTATTAGGGCCTGATGGACATAATATTGAAGCGGTCTGTCATGACCCAGCATGAAAGACCTAAGATTGATATAGCAGGTATCGATTGTTTATCGCAGAGAAAGAGTTCCTTAGTAAAGGATATGCCACATTGGCTTTACAATATTTCATTAATGAACATGTAAAAGGAAAGTTTGTACTATTGGTGGTTGACCCGCTTAAAACGAATCGACATGCCATTCAATTCTCTTGGCCCCGTCTTGGCATGTCGTTACGTCCTTCCTTGAATTAGGTACGAAAACAAAAAACTTCTAAATACATTGTCGGCTTTTCCTACAAGAATTTTTCGATGCAGCCTTTTATTGTCGAAAATGAATAGCCTGATATATAAATTAATCAATAGGAGTACCAGTGATTGCTTTAAGCTGAATTATTTTATTTAAAATTTTTTTTAACGTTATCTGTTCTTCTTTAGTAAGTATAGAGAAGTATTCTTTATCATTTATATCTGCAAAATTTGCGAGTGTAGGTAAAATTTTTATCGCCTTTTCAGATAATTTGATAGTCTGTGATCTAGCATCATGGTCAGATTCTTTCTTTTGAATAAGTTCTTTATCGAGAAGTTTAGCTAAATTTTTTGTTATTGCTCCTTTGGTTAGCCCAGATAATTCAATTAGTTTACCATGAGTTAAATGATCATGATTAAACATCATTCGCATAATGGCCCATTCAGAAACAGTGATGCCTGTATTATTCAGCTTTCTTGCAAAGTCGCGTGATACATTGTTTGATACAAGGCGCATTAAATATCCGATGTGGCTTTCCAAAGTGCTAATTGTTTTTTTAGTCATAATAATCCTATTGATTTCTAATTAGTTTACTGGTAAACTAATTAGAAATCAATAGGGGAGTACAAATATGTCAATAGCAAAGTCAATTACTAAATCAATTGATATCCATACAAGTATAGATACGGCCTTCAAATTTTTATCCAATCCTTTAAATTGGTCTAAATGGGCTGTGATTAATTTAAAATCTATCTCTGAAGGAAAAGACAACTGGTATGAAATAGAGACCAGACACGGAAAAGGCCAGCTTAAAATACTGGCTGATTCACATTATGGTATTCTTGATCACATATGGAAAGATCCACAAGCTTCCTGGACAGTACCAGCTAGAGTTTTTAAAAATGATACAGGTTCTACCTTTATTATTACTTTATTCAAACCAACTTTAATGGATAATAATACTTTCGAAGCCGGTACTGCTGAACTAGAAATAGAGCTAAAAACGTTGAAACAAATTTTGGAATCCTAGAAATAACCATGTTAATTATTTATGAGAGGTAATTATATGTTAAGTTCTTCCATATTCAATCGTCATGATCCAATTATTATTCAAAAAATACTTGTGAGTGAATTACTAAATAAAATGGGTTGTATCAGTGGTATGCGCTTTGAAAATTCTTTAAATTCGATAATAAAGAAAGCCGAGCAAGTCGTTCTTGATGCTAGTAATTTAATGGAAGAAATGGGTAAATTAACTCCAGATGATATTCTTATGTTACTGAACAATGATAAAGAACTAATTCTGGACATTATTCATTTAATGGAGGAAAAAGGAAAACAAGCCATTTTTGAGGATGTGTCCTTACTAGAAGAAATAGGGATACAAGCACTTAATAAGGATATTCTTAATGATATTCAAAATCTACGCTTACGACTTCTCTCTCAAAAAAATAGAGTCTGTCTTATTGACACTGCTGTCAAATGCGGTTATTTATCAATAGTACAAGGCTTAACTGAAATATTTATAAGCCAAGGATTTAAAGACGATATTCGTATTCCATCCAAAGATAACGCTGATCATCCCTATCGTCCAACATTTTGGTTAGCTTCCATTGTAACGCGTTATCGTCCTCAAGAAAATTACGTTGCTATTGAAAAATATTTGTGTGAAAAATTAAACATACCAAACGTTGTCAATATTAATGGTAAAAATACGACACGTGAAGAGTATATCTTAGCCGTAGACAAATGGAAGCATGCACATAATTTACGCTTTATGGTCAATGCAAATAACAAAGAACTGACTTATCCATGCAGAAAACCGCGGCATCGTAGGCATGAATTTTTAAATGAAATAGAGATATTTGATCAATCTAAACTTAGAAAAGTCAGCTGAGAAGATCTACAATATGATTGGCGGTATTATAAAAATTAAGTGCATGATGGATTAGGATCTAGCCAAGAAGTCCATGATGCTTAAGAACACACTAAAATATAAGTTAGGATTACTGTAGAATATCGATAAGAAAACTTTAGCGCAAATCGCTCAAGAGTTGGAAGGTATGAAATGAAAAAAGAACGCAATATAGGCCAAGAAATTCTGGCTGGCATTAGAGAAATTAAAGAATGGCAGCAAGGAAAGAAAAAACTAAAAACGACTTGTGTACAGCACTCAATATATTTTGGATACCTTGATGAAAAAAAATTATCTTGTAGTTCTGATAACATCTATCGTATTAACTAGTATCATTGCTCTTAGTGCGCATACACTTATTCTTCACTACTTCAATCCACCAGTTATTATCATTGATCCGAAACTTAATCAAATGATTGGTTTTGTCATTAGATTTGCTATGGTTATCGGTGCAATTCTTATTTTTCTTTTATCGAAAGAGACTTGGAAGAGTATTAAGCCATTTTATAGAGTAATTTTATTTTCTGTATTAATAATGGCATTGACAGAACAATTGTTTCGTTCTCCAATGATGGAAATAGTGGCAGGTGTTCCTTGGGCATATCAAGCGCTTTCGACAATCCCGTCTTACGTTAGTTTCTTAGCACTTTCCTATGATCTCGCTTTCCTTATCAATGATTACCAATGGAAGAAATGTTGTAATGGTCTATATGAGTTGCCAGTAGCAGCTTGATTAATAATTCGCTATACACAGGGTTAAATAAATTTAACTCAATCGATTAATCGTGAGCTTACGGCAGGCCTGTCGCAAGCTCATAAAAAGGGCCGCACTTGAGCGACCCTTTTTGTTTTTTTAGAACACAACTACTTACTTCACTGTTTCTGGTACATAAAAACAAGAAGCATATGCCTTATGGGGTTTATAATTTGTGTCTTTCAATTTAATATAGCCACTTTTATCAACATGGAATTGATCCACATCATTACCTGATTTATCGCTTCCAACACTGGTAAAGTAGAATTCTTGGCCACTATAATTACCGTAAGCGATGCCAGTATCTTTTTCAGTCCCATTTTCTGTAACAATAAGGTAGCCTTTGTAGAAGTTATCCGCGATGCAAACAACCTTTTCGGTGCCATTTGTATCATAGGCAATCGTTAACCCTTCAGCTGGAACAGATTTATGTATAAAAGGGACATTAACATTAGCAGCAAATACATTACCAGCCAATAGTATGGTAAATACAGAAGCAATCACGATTTTTTTCATTTTAAAGATTCCTTTTAATAGTTTGAGCTATGCTCGAAAGTTGTGTATAGAGCTACTTTGACGAATTAATTATGCGGCGTACCCTTATTAACTGTAAAGTTAAATACATTATTTCAGCAAGACCGCATGATACGCGTTTTGTCCCCTAATTCAAAGTCAACAGCAGGGCCTACGCATGAAAAATTTTGTTGACAACGTCCATCAGGTGCTTAAATGACATAGCGTTTTTTCTCATTAGACTCTTAATTGACTGATCAGGTTTCTGCTCTACTTTCTGTAAAACGTTGGTATGTTGCGACTTAATGCATCCCACATTTGTATTACTGCGCCAGATTGAGTATCACGTTTTTTCAATAATCGTTCTATGCATTATTCAGTTTTTTAAAAATATTAAAAATAAAAGAATAAGACTGTTCATTGCGTTGCATATTGCCATCCTTATTTTGTATGTATATGCTATATCCTACCTTACTGTATCTAAAGTATCCAATAAGAAGACTTCATTTTGCACTCGAAAAAAAATGTATCTGATTCATGTTCACCCTTTTGCATAATATCAGTCGTCCCATTTCTAAGTAGCGTTAGATTTTGAAAACATGTATATTTGGTCGAAAATTTTTGGTCGTTTTATGTGGCTATTTGAAAATACAATGAAGCATTCATGAACAGTTAATTTATCTACCCTCTTAATCACAAACAAAGTAAATGTTCATAGGATAAGGTGAACACTTACCAAACAAAAACGAGGAAAAATACAATGCAAAGAAATCGTAATTTTAGTCATCAACCAGTTACAACTATTTCTAGTCACAAAGCAAGAATGGATGATATTTGGAAAGAAATTACACGTATCTCGAAAGATAAGCGGCTTACCTCTCAATTACATCAAGTACTAGATAGTCTTAATCAAATCAAGACAAAAGATGATAATTGGTATCACGCAAAAGCAAGAAGCTTCTATGGGTTAGGTCGATTCAACGAAGCTATTGATGTATTAAAAAATATTCGTAATCAAAACAAAAAAGACTTCCTATTTTCTTACGCACGTTGTCAACTTGCATTGGGACTTTTTAATGAGTGTATCGATACATTACTTAAAATACAGATCGGTATGAAAGATAAGAATGTATTAATTACTTATGCCCGTTGTTTAGAAGAATTGTATCAATTTTCAGAGGCAATTAAATATTTTGAAAAAATTAATGACTATGAAACGGATAAGCAAGCTTTACTAGGAATGGCTTGTTGTTACTCAAGAATGGATCAACACCATAAATCTATCAAATTATGTAAACAAATTCAAGGATGGGATACTGATGAAGAAGTGTTAGTATGCTTAGGTCGTATATTAGTAGAAATAGGAAAATATGATGATGCTCTTAACATTTTTCACAAAGTTTATAATTGGGAAACGAATACAGACGTTATTTTTAATATAGCATGTATTCAATATGAAAAAGGAGAATACTCCGCTGCCCTTGCAACTTATCTAACAATTACCAGCCAAGGCAATATACCTCCTCATGTTTTACTCGGTATTGGGCGATGCTATTCAAAATTATCACTGCATGAAAAAGCATTAACTGCTCATATGAGCATTCCGAATTGGGAGTCAAATGAAAAGGCCGTTTTAGGTATAGCTATCTGTTATGAAAAAATGGGATGCTATGAGGAAGAATTAAAAATTCTCCAAAATGCTGTCTTAAAAAAGGATAATAAATATTTAATTACCCTGGCTCGATGTTATGAAAAATTAAATTATTATGATGATGCAATTAATATTTATCTGCAAATACCTAACTTAAATAATGATACGCAAGCATTGATTAATATGGCTCGCTGTCGAGCGGCCCAGGGTCATTTTGCTCAAGCAATCAACGATTTGAAAAAATATCCTCTATGGGAACAAAATATTGATATTTTATTGACGATGGCAATTAGCTATGAAAAAGATGAGCAATATGAAGCTGCTATTCAGATACTCACTAATATTGCAGAAAAAGATAAAAATGTATTAGTCACCTTAGCTCGTTGCTATGAGAAATTAGAACAATTACATCACGCTCTTAATTATTATTATCTTATTCCAAATTGGAAAAATGATATTCAAACCTTAAATTGCATAGGACTCGTTCTGCAACTCATGGGAAAATATGAAGAAACATTAAAAATATTTTCTCTCATTCCTAATTGGGAAACAAATAAAAATGCTTTACTAGGAAGGGGACGTTGTTATCAAGAAATGGGCTTTTATAATGATGCTATCACTAGTTTTCATTCTTTTTCGAGTTGGGAAAATGATAAAGAACTTTTGCAAGCAATAGCACGTTGTTATCAAGAGATGGGTCTTCATAATAAAGCGCTAGAAACTTATCAGGTTATAATAGATACATGGAAAAATGACAGCCATCTTATAATGCAAATAGCGCTCTGTTATCAGGAAATGGGCAGTTATAAGAAAGCGCTCGCAGAGTATAGTAAAATTCGCGATATCAAAACCAATAAATTGGCTCTAATTTCACTTGCCCGTTGTTATCAGGAAATGGGCCAATATAAAAATGCTATTGATACTTTTAAAAGTTTTCCCTCATGGCAGCAAGATAAACAAATAATATTAGGCTTGGCCCATTGCTATGAAAAAATGGAATCATACCAACAAGCACATGATTTATTCCAACTCCATCCTGACTGGAAAACCGATAAGGTGTTACTTATTAGTTTCTCATATTTTTATGAGAAACTAGAGGATTACAATGAAGCATTAAAAACATTAAAGATGATTCCTAATTGGGAGAATAACAAATTAGCTTTGCTAAACATGGCGATATGTTATGAAAACGTGGGGCAATATGATTTAGCCATGAAAACATTTGATGGCATAATTAAAAAATATCCTTTTTATACTCTTGCACTGCTCCATTATAATCGTCTTGCTTTGGAACAAAATATACAAGGGGCTGAAATTTTTCTAGAGAAATCTATACATCAATATCCTTATTTTCAACCTCTCTATCTGCTTAAAGCAGAACATCTTATGAAACAACATAAATGGAAACTGGCTGCTGGTATTTTGCAGCAAACGATACATCAATTTCCTTATAACACAGAAGCTTATACAGCGGGCATTCGATGTTATTTAGAAGCAAAAAATAGAACAGCTGCCTTAACATTGCAACAAAGGTGTTTTGAATTGTTTCAAGGTCACACCAAGTTGCATAAACATATCAGCTATCTTTTAAAAATGCCGTTTGCATGTGTCTATATTAAAGATAATCATTTTTCTGAACAAAAAACAATGCAGGTTGCTTTACCACCAGTCATGCAAGAGACATTTCAGTTGCTAAACAACAAGCAGCTCGGCAATCATTACTTAGTAGGGAGTAGTGTTATTTCTCTAATCAGAAAAGGCAAATTTGCTTATCACGATTTGGATTTCGTTAGTTTTACTTCATCTGATCCTAATGAGTTAATTAAAAATGGTTTCTATCAATGCCCATTTATTCCCGGATTATATACAAAAAGAATGGGGAATGTTTCAATTGATGATCATGTGATATCGTCATCTAATCCCGATATATTAAAAAATACCTTATGTCGAGACTTTACCATCACTAGTTTATTCTGTGATTCAACCGGTAAGATTCATGACCCATCTACTCAAGGATTGCTACACTTAAAATTAAATAAATTATGCATGATAGGACATCCAAATATCCGTTTACGAGAAGACCCGACGCGACTATTGGGCGCTATTTATTATATCAGTATGGGTTTTAAACCAGCGACTGATTTAGATTGTGCCATCAAAAATTGGGAAGAATGTACTAATTTAAACCGGGCCCATCTTTATGCTATCGCGCGTAAACATTTAAATGTTAGCGACCAAATGCATTATGTTACTTTATTAAAAAATTATGGATTACTACCAAAATTATTTGGAATTAATCCAAATCTTGATATGGGGGTCATATTGACCCAATTAAAATCCATAGTAGGCATGCCTCATGTGGTATATCCTACTATGACTCATTCTCCTATGCAGTTTTTTCAACAGCAAAGGCAGATTCAACCTTCACCTACTTATTTTCATGATGACATTCGTAAAGACAAATTATCTTTTAATACAATTGCTAAAGAATTACCTTTACATCCACGACATGCTGTTTTTTATAGTCAGAAAAAACAAGATATTCAAGGATCTCTTTCCTTACAAGCTTTGGACTTAGCAAACAAACCCTCAATTAAATGATCTGCATATTTCTACCAATGCATTCCGGCCTAAAAAGGCCGGTTTTGTTCAGGCGAAATGCGCAAAACTACATCGAGATGAGCCATGAACATTTCAAGGGGCTGTTGGCCCGTGATAAATTTTCATCCCATGAAACAACGCAGTTACACCAGATTGAAAATTATTCATAAAAAATATCGAAAATATGGCTGTTATTTGCTATATTTCACGCATGAAAATCAATATGATAAAGCTGCCAAAAACAATCGATGAACTGGAGAAAATCATTTAATGTGGACTGATTTTACACTTATCCTGCAGCCATCCATCCTGGGTGGAATTGGTGTTTTTGCGACGCATAATATCTCCATTGGCACACGATTGTTTTCAGGTGCTTTTACTCCTCGAACAATGAAATCCGCAAATGTTCCCGAAGCATTCAAAAAATACTGCATTTATCTCAACGATGAAGAGTGCCTATGTCCTGAACGGTTTGATCGTATGGAAATGGGGTGGTATATAAATCACTCTCATCAGCCAAATATCCAGAAAAACTCCGATAAACATATCGTTGCTTTGCGTGATATAAAGCAGAATGAAGAGATATTAATTGATTACAATTATCTTAATGAACCTGAGCATTTAAAAGAAGATTATTATAAAAGATAACCACACCTAAAGTTGGTCGTTGGCAATGTACATTGTCAAACGCTTATCATTTCGCGACGTACACGCTGGCAAAGTCACTGTGGAGGATTGTTTCAGCTACCAGTAGTTGCCTGATATTAGAATTCGAACACCACAAGTCCATTATCTTTTGTTTTATTTAAACTGACGTATCGTGATGGACTCTTCATTAGACGCTTTGGGGATTACACTTAAATTTCCATTCAGAAAATGAGTGCATACCAAATCAATGCGCTTTTTAAATTCACCATCTCTCAGATTATTGTATCCGCCAGGAATAGTTTCTACATATTTAATAATAATTTCTTTAGTCCCTTGATCATCTAAATGTTTGTTTTCAGCTTTTTCTAATTCAACACTAATTTGATTGGAAAAAGTTTGATAATGGCGCCATGTCATTGAAAATATGCCGCCTACGGTTGATGGATTGGCATACTCATTAAATAACAAACTAAGCTGCTCTGCTTTAGTCTCTCCTTGTGCCATGCAAGGATATTCGACAAATAAGGCAATAACACGATTGGGATTATTTTCAATGATCTCTTTCAATTCAGCCTTGCTGGGTGTAGCGCCATATTTTAATAACAACTTCACTGCTGCAAGATAATTGTTCCCTGCCTGAGTCGCTAAACAGGAATTGTTATAATAATCCTTCGTATTTGGGTCTGCGCCGTGTTGTAACAATAATTCCGCCACGTCTAACTGCTTTTTTACAAAAGCATATTGCAAAGCAGAACATTCAGGAGTCATTCTTATAAGGGATGCCTTAGAATCTTTAGATAAACGAACATTGGCATCCACACCGTGTTTTAATAATTGTTTAATACGATGATAGTTATTTGCCATGATACATAAAAATACTGCCGGTAAATCCTCTCCTAATTGATGCACATCTGCCGAAACGATCAATTTGTCAAAAATAGTGTTATCGGGATCTTTATTACTGCAACTTAAAATAAAAGGAGAAAAATTGTCATGTCTATATTGCAAATTGACATCAGCACCATATTTAATAAACACGTCTACTAAGACAACATCTTTATAATTGATTGCCATGGTCAATGGAGAAAGTCCCATTGTATCTAAAATGTTTGGATCAGCGCCCGCTTCTAATAATAGTATAGCTATATCTGTGTTTTTTCTTAAGCAGGCACGATGCAGCGCCGTTTGTCCATTTCTATTGGCCAAATCCAGGAATTTTTTACACTCTACATCAGTCAAACCATTTTGTGGGTCTTTTATTTTTTGCAATAATTCTTTACATACATCCAATTGGCCTTGCTCAGCAACTTTCATTAACACTGTTTCTTTAGCAAAATCCATGCGCCCAATTATCTCTTTAAAATTAGCACCATGGGTTATTTTAGCTATGGTAGGATAAATATGGGGTGGTGAATTTGCATGCCCATATGTTTTCCATTCAAAACCTAAGATTGGGGGCAATACTTTCAAGGCTTCTATTTTTGCCAGTATGATATCGTTTTCAAGGTCTTCTTGAGATTTATTTTCTTGGTTATCTTTTTGTTCAAACGTTGCAAGTGATTTTTCTAACTTTACAATTTGTATAAAGCTTGCTGGTTTATTAACGAACCATAATCTTGATTTTTCAATCATCTCATCAAGGTTAAGTTCAAATTGATCCATATAATCTAAATATTCTCGCATTAAACTTAACGTTTCTTTATCCGTTAATTTTTTTTGTTTTTCCAAAGCAAGTCTTAATCCACTCAAAGCAAATTTCAAAATAAAAATGAATGGATCTTTACAAAAAATAAATTCTTTTTTATCGTTATTAGAATCATAAAAATGATATTCATTTTTAATACAAAAAGCAGCAACTGTGTGATCCGGTAGACCTATCCAGACTAAACGTTGATCGGGCAATATTTTTCGTAAATTCTTTGCTAATTCTTCAGGAGTCAGCAGCAAGCTTTGATCGTACTCTAAGATCGGTGTGGGTAACCTAGACTGAACTTCATGTGTATTGTCAGCCGTATCGTTTATGTCTGGAACCAGTTGTGCAAATTTAGCAGTGAGATCATGTTGTTGTATATTTTCAAAATTATCACTCGATGTTTGCAACAGAAAAATTTGACTGATGAAACGTTCAAACAGAGGGATATCAGGTATATGCTCTTCTCTAAGGATATTAGCTTCTTCAGGCGTTAATATTTTTTGCTGCTCCGCCAAATGGATTAAAGTAAGATGATGGTCTTCCATGCGTACCGGATGAGCAGAACTTTTACCTGCATCCCTCACATAGAATTCACTAAATTGATGGCGCAATTTTTCTTTTTCTTCATTAGAAATAATTAATTGTCCTGATTCTATCGCTTGGTTTAATTTTTGATTGGCCTCGATATAATCTCGAATTACTCTATTACCTAATTTTTGTTGATGTACGGGCGAATCTAATATGGCATCATCGGTAGCATTAATCGCTTCAATGTCTTTAAAAAAATCATCAATGGTTAGGTGAAGTAATTCATCCATTAACTTTGGAGGGATGTTAGTCGCTGTGCTTTCGTCAGAATGTTCGCTTGAAGTTTGTTGATAGTAACGACTTAAACAATCATAAAATATTTTTTCCATAAAAAATAATGCGGAACCATTACACAACCCACCCACATTGACAGGCATGTTCTTGTCATCCTTTTCATTGAGCAAATTTTTTCGACCACGCCCACGAAGATAAGCTTCAATCTTTTTGATAAACACACCCTGTTGTACGGATAAATCCTCTTTATTTGAGACTTCCTCTTGGCCGCTTTTGATATCAGCATCAGGATTTACTCTATGTATACAGATTACCTTTCTTTAATTTCGCTCAAAGTATAGCATAATCAATAATAATTGCATATAAATTAAACAAATTATGTAGCGGTAATTTAGAAATGTCACCTGTAAGTTATAACTGTAAATTATGTTTATAGAAAAATAAAATCCGATCCAGATATTTTCTTCTAATGGTGCCAATCAATCTTTCAATGAACGGATGTGAGATGGGTGTATAGGGGTGGGACTTAATTTGCTTTATATTTAGAATATCCAGGTTTGCCTGTCAGCGATGGAATTGCAACAGACTCTTGTCTGTAGCGAATTTGCCAGTTACAGCTTGATTGATTAGTAATTCGCTACAGACAAGGTAATGAGTAAATTAGGGCTTGTCGTCAATCAGCGATGCCCGCTGTGTCATCTTCCGGTGATCCGCGCTTTATCTGTTGTTTAAAATATGAATTCATACACAAGATATTTCGCAAGATATTTCGCCAACCCATTAGTGCCTTAAAAATGTTGTTTATTTATTTAACTTCAATTAAGATGCATAAATATTAAACAAATCGAGGTGGTTAAACATGGCACTTAATCGCTATGAGTATAAAAAAGGTCAGACTTATTACAAGATAAAAGGTTCTATTAAGGAACAAAAAAAGCAAGAGATACCAGCGGTACTAAACATCCATATACCAGGCACCGGTGGACGATATAATTCGAGATTTCCTACTTATCAATTTCTTGAGTCCTTACGTGACTATTGCAACGAACATAATAGTATCTCTCCCGCTATTATTGAGTTAGAAGGGACGGGTTCAGAAGGGAAAGACTATATTTCACCAACTTTGAATGCAGCCTATACTCTAGAAAAAGAAAGAAAAGAAAGCCATTTTTTGACATCATTATTTGCAGTTTCTACTATTAATCTAGATGAGATAGCCTATGAAGAGCGAGGTGCTCAAATAATAGGAGTGATTAGCGGAGCAGGAAAAAATACCAATAACCAACGGATTATAGGTGCTTTGAAAGCCTTGGAAGAAGATGGATGCTTACCCGATGTTATTTTTTTAAGTGGTCATAGCCGTGGTGCCATTAATTGCATTTCTATGTCTAATCATATCTATACTGAGTTTGGTAATAAAATTAAGCTACATCTTATGTTGACTGATCCTGTTCCTGGTCCAGGCTATGAGAGTGCATGGGATACCCATGTTGTTCCACCCAACGTAGTTACATTTACCGTTTTTTACGCCGCCGATGAAGAGCGTCTGTTATTTGTAGCCCATGATTGCACGCGTGTAATTTTTGCAAATCCATCGACCACAGTGACTTGCTATTCTGTTCCTGGCGATCACGGATCATTTTTCGCTCATTTTGGCTATGAGTTATATGGACACATGCAAATCCTCACTTGTTCTATTAATGGGATTTCCCTAGAGAATGAGATAGAAGGTCAAAATCAAAATGAAATGAAAAGCGGGATTGGAGCACGAAAAGGTTCCGTATTTCATTGTATTACACCCATTAACGATGCATGTCCGCCACATATAGCTCAAGCCATTGACAATTTACGCCAGTTTCAAGGTGATAAAACAATGGATCGTATTGTTCACTTTGAAGATGTCTATGAGTCAATTCATATGGCTAAAAGAAGAAAAGAATTATTAAAGGGAATATTTAAACATCTTAATGAAAACATACTGCAATTGTCCTCAACAGAAAATTACAAATCAGTGAGTGCCATACAACAGACTATTTTTACTGAGGCAGCAACTAATCAGCCTGCTCATCATTTGTATGAGGTCAAACTTGCAGGGAAAGTTGGATATGTAACTAAATTGCAAAAAAATACTCTGGATTTAATTGTGCAAGCAAATGAGAAGGCTCAATTTAATCGATATTCTAGCATTTGGCAGAATGTTTTCGAAAAAATTATAGAGCTCCATCGAATTGCGCTGGTACGCGAACTGAAAAAATTTTACGAAAAGAAGTTTCCTTCACCAAAAGTAAGCATGTTTGGTGTGAGTGCTTCTTCTGAATGGGAAGATGATCCTTTTTGTCCAGTCGATAATTTTAAATTGTGGACCCATCAGCTTATTAAAAAAATAGAAAATAAAAACCTTTCATTATCTACCAAAGAAATTGAAAAATTAGATGAATACAAAGATGTAAAAATTATTTTGCAAAAATATCAAACTGTTTTACCAGTTTTTATGCCTGCGATGCTCACTCTTGGCCAGGAATCGCCAGTGCAGTTGACATTGTCTTCCCAGATGTAATACATGCTTAAGGATAATTGATCTTGTTATTGAAATGAAACGCCGTAATCAAAGATTTGGATATCGTCGTATTGCTTGCAGCTTAGTTTAGGAATTCGCTACACAGGTGATTTAAGTGGCGTATATCATTTTGCGACGTACACGTCCTACGTTTACAAATGCGTAAAAAATAGACTAATTCGGGATGTTGTTAGGTGGTTGGAAGGATAAAAATGAATGTAAAAACGCTGCCACGCGAGAAGGTCAGTGGCCCAATTGGGGTTTCGTTGCTAAATGGATTTGGTGGCCGTATTGTTAGCTCAACGCACAATGAAATTGTTATTAGTTTAAGTGTTGGTATTGCTGAGAAAGCAAAAGCATCAATTTAAGATAAATGGATAAGCCTCAAGGAACGTGTTCCTAATAATTTCTCATCTGTATCCTACTTGAGAAATGTTAGGTACATGTTTACCTGTATATCTTTAAATGCTAATTATGCCGCAATTGGTAATTGAAAAGCTCACGACAAAGTGATTTCCATGAATAATTTTTGATATTGATGATGTTTGCTTTCTAAGTTGACCCAATTCATGAGCTACTATAATGATGATCGATGCCACTGGTCATTAGAGGGTAAGACACCGAGAGAGAAGGGGATAGATAACGTATTGAAGTCTATCAATATCAATGAGCTTTTAGCGGGAACGGCTGCAAGAATAATAATTTCAAGATACAGCAGAGTAATTAACGGACTTTATTGGTATCGTGTGTTTATGGTAATAAGGCGGTGTGAAAGAAAAGGAAATACCTAGGAAAGCCAGCCCAACAAGTAGTATTAAAGAATTAATTGCATACATATATAAATACTTTTTTTCGAATCCTTGTTTTTTTAGTTTTGCATATATATTAATCCTACGTATGCCTATTAAAAATATCAATGTGCTAAAGATGACCGAAGATGGATGATCAGCAGTTGGAATCAGACTATAATATACAGGCCAGCTTAAGAGAGCAATAATAACAGAGAGAACAAGATAGCTAGGGGATTGGCAATTTAATAGAAAAGATTTTTGTTCGATGGATAATTTATTATTTATAAATTTCATGCCAAAGGGATAATAGATAAGAGCAATAATGGCAATTATGATTAAGTAAAAGGCATACTGAAATAAATCCATAAATATCCTATAGGTAACATTTAAACTATATTATAGCAGTTTACCACTTTGGGTGGAAGCAAGGGCAACGCTGATCAAATTTTCACTCCAATAGTGATATGGAACCCTATTGAATAGCCTTTAAAACATAAGAGATCAGGCAAATTATATTTTTTTCTTAATTGCAGTAAAGAAGGAGATTCAACCAAAAGTACGTAATATATCTTCTGACCAATTTCTGCGGTAACAACATCTTTAATCAAGAAGTTATATTCTTGAGCCAAATCATTTTTATTAATTTTTTTGCCTTCTTCTGGATAAGCAATTGTGATATGCGCGCCTGCTAAATTTTCACCAAAATAGTCTGGCTTTTTTATTTCTTCATCTTTTAATAAAGGAAATAGTTGATGAATATATGCATCATTAATATTCAAATAAAATAAATTATTATCTGATAGTTTCGTATTTCCTCTGGATTTCAGGCGTGAAGCAGCATTAGTGATCGCGGGAATATTTAATTTTTTTATTGACGGTATCTTCATTGATTATTTATTTTTTCACATATTGTTAATATATCGCCAGGCTTTTTGGCAATAAAATGAGGTTGCTGTTGTGAAAGGATTTTCTCTGAATTAAATCCCCATATGACAGCGATAGAATATACATCACATTTTTTTGCTGCTTCTACATCGCGAGTTTCATCTCCAATATAAAATGCTTGTGATTTATCTATCTTATAAGCTTTAAGAATTTTTTTTAATATTCGTTTTTTTCCGAAGTAACTAGATTCAACATGGATGAAATTGAATAAGTGCTGCATTTTATTATGCTTCAACCATTCCGTAACGTTGTCGAAAGAATTAGATGTTAAAATTCCCAAAGGAATTTTCATACCATGAAGCTCATGAAGTGTTTCAGGAAGATTTGTAAAAGGCAGTAATCCCTGCATTTCACTGCGCATATGCTTTCTTGCGCAGTGCAGCACGCTTGAGATTTTATAAATAGGAATTTCCAAGTATTTAATAAGCTCTTGTGATGTTAAATCTCTCAAGCCATCTATTTCATTGTCACTTATTTTTCGAAAATTAAATTCATCCGCTAATAAACCAAGTTTTTCCATTGCAGCGCGAAAGCTATCAACCAATGTGCCATCAAAATCAAACACCAGATGAATATTATTTTTCATAAAATTCAATCATTTTAAGTTTACCTACAATTAAAGTCTCGCTGTTAAAAAAACTTCCAATTTTTGTTCTATATTGATCTTGTGCCTTTCGATATAAATTGATATTTTACTAAACGGGTCTGTAGCAAGTAATTTTCTCCAACCTTGCACATTCAAAGGCCGGTTGTCACGAACTTGCAATTCCTGCCCCTGAAATGAGGATTTGTTTTGTGGCATAAGAGACCTTCTAAACATGACTATACTCCATTATTATGGGGTGATTGTATCGAATTATGGCTTATGAGAGCAAGTTAACTGTCATTTTTACACAATGTAGTAGAATGGTTATTTGTTATGGCACGTGTGGTGTTTGAATTATTAATTTATGCATGAAATCATAGCATTAAAGTTTATGCAATTCGTAGCCTATTTAACGATGCAACATTCATCAGAACGTCTATAATAATTATAAAGTGGGTAGTAAATATAAAAAATTAGGGGGAGTATATGTATGTTTATACGAAAAATCTCGCTCGCGGAAGCTTTACGGGACGCGGATGAAGCAAAGAACTACGCACGCGATAGAATTAAAAAAGGCAATACTCAGTTAGAGAATAACAACTTATCAGAAACATATTTCGATTTTCTACGGGAGGGAATGAGCGACACAAGGGATATTTGGGATCAGAAAACTAAAGAAACAATGGTCCTAGATCCATTGGAAAAAAATCCAAATTTAGCTTCTTATGAAACTATCATTTCAATTACATCCAAATATTCTCTTGGTAATTGCTATGAACTCGCTGCTCAGGCTCTTGATTACGTACTAAACCATACAAGCGCTGATATTAACGCTGAACTTTATCAAATTCGTGGGGGTGGGCTGCACTACAACAGCATGCAATGCTTTTAACATTGGTCCAAAAGGTACTTGGTTTAGAGATAATAATCATGACTATTTTTTTTCATTAACTGGTGAAATTTTGACAAATATCCCTCTTCCTACTTATCTAAATAAAAACACTGGTCTTAACCATTCAAGAAGGTTAACTGATGAAGAAATCTTTTCAATGAATATTCAGCCAAACATGGTTTGCACAATACAAAATGATAGCTCTTCTTTAGGACGGTTAACTCATCAAGAAGTTAAAGATGCCTTACAATACCTAGATAATCAATTTCGGCATCATCAACAGACTGAACCATTATCTAATAGCAGTCGCTCTTGGTTTAGTTGTCGTATTATTTAAATAATTATAGTGATTATAATTAGCGGCCTATCATCATTTGATGCTTTTTTGTAATGTTTTGATAAAATGTAACCGTTCACGGGGTAGAGAAATTATTGTATTTTTTGTTTATTTAATGAGCAAACAGGATGTTTGCGAAAGTCAAATCCGGTCACGATGGCCGTATTTGGCGGTTAAATAAGCAAAAAATACAATAATTTCTCTACCCCGTGAACGGTTACGATAAAATTCGCATGAAGTCTTCACAGAAGTGCTGCAGAAGTTTCGCAACACTTTTGCTGTGTTACCTACTATACAAAGATGTAACCTATATTTTCAGCGTGTTTTCTGTTCGCACTTGAAACGCACTTTGCGGAATATAAAGTGCAAATTGCTGTGCACCTGTTCCTACAAGCACTTTCAACCCCATCTTTTGTAAAGCTGCACCGATTTCATTTTTGTTTTTGCTATCAGGCAGGTGTTGACAGTTTATGCCTATCATCATCTCATTTTGCTTATCTGGATCTGGATTGCGTGATGGGTATACGCCGTTCGTATGTACCTTTCCTTTTGTCTGTGAATTCTCCACATAAATTATATTGCCATCGAGTGTGATAAAACTGCAGTATTTCTGCGCCAGTAGGTAAGCAGCTTTCGCTTCATCAACCGTTGTAAAAGTAATGACAATACCACTTTTTGCATCGTAGGCAGGGGAAGGCTTGGAGGTGTTTATAGTGCTAGGCGTGCCTTTAACACTAGGAGGAAACATATTAGCGCTAGAATATTTTGGTACGTTCGGTGTGGGAGGTAGTGGCACAAGAACATTCTTAGGAATCAAGATGCTTCGGGCTTCAGCTCCTTGAAAATAGTAGGGTAACTCTATTTGCATACTTTTAATATGTCCAAACAGTATCTCAGCACAATATAGCAGATCGCTTTCTGTTTCATGATGAAAGTCAATCACTACTGTCTTTTTATCACGAGACAGGTTTACATTGCTGTCATCCACAATAATCCTATCATTTTCGAATTTTATAAAGTGTAGGTCAGGCAATTTTTCATAGATTGCTATTGCTGCAGATACACTTTTATAGGTAAAAATAACCTTACCCCTTTTATCATACCTAGAAGATAAAGGTATATCATCACCTTGCACCACATCGCCGCGTATTATAGTTACATTCTCTTGTAAAAAATCGGGTGTAAGGCGAACCATGGACAATCCCGTCGAATCCATAGCCATTCGATGTTCTGGATACTCCTCTTTTTGCTTCATAAGAAAAGTACAAAAATTTTGGTATATGTTGTAATTTGGAAAATGAATGTTATAACGCCGCCTATCTTCTGGCTTAAGTTTTTCATTTTTATCAAAAGAAGTTATTACACCATATTTATTCAAAGGATGCGTCTTCGCAATAAAAATTTTATTTTCTTCTAATTTTATGAACGTATTACAGCCTGAGAACATCTCCCGGTAGATTAATGCAGCATCTTTATTTCTTAAAAACGTTATATATAGACCTTTGTTTTCATCGAGTTCAAAAAAAGTCGGCTCGGGTTTATTAGGAGATACATCAAAAAAATCTTTGCTGAGATAAAGAACGTTGTCCCAATTACCAATGATTCCCTCATCCAAACCTATAGTCGTATCGAAACCTGTAAGATGCAGGATTTCACTACAAACATTTCTACTCCTCTTACTACGAAAACAGATGGCCGGCATTTTTTCTTTCTTTTTGTCCTCTTTGTCACTAGTATATACGCCGTGATCTCCCTTCCGTCCGGAATGGCGAATCCTAAGCGTGCTACCCTCTAACAATATAAAATCCGTACAAACATCAGCGGGTTGCAATGTTTGTAATTGTATTTGTAGATATATTTTTTGTGCAACAACTTCTTCGGCACAAGTAATCAAGATACCTTTTTCGCTATCATATTCAAACTCACCAATACAAAAATTGCGTTTGATTTTTTCTATTTGGGCTATGTCCTTTGCTTCATCACTGTATAGCATTCTCTCTATTTCTTGCAGATTAGCATAATACGCATTGCTCTCTTCGCCGGTGAAAGGATTCCGTTGATTCTCAATTTCTATACGCTCTTCCTCACTAAGGTATTGAATCTCGTCTTTCACTGCCCGACGATTCGTAAAAAAATCTTCCACCGACCGCCAATCACGTGCTTTAATACCCCCAATAGTGCAAAGCATATACATTGTTTCCTGAAAATCGAGTGCTGGTGCAGTAGGTGCGATGGGTATAAGTTGATCATTTGATCGTTCAAACATGGCGCATTCCTCATTTTGTGTCGATTTAATATAGTTGTAAAAACATGGATAAAGTGTAACAATTCAATCTTAATTTGTCAATAATTGATCATTATTACCAATAAAGCATATAATATTTCCTATAACCGAATGCTTACTTGCTAACTACATAAATTATTTGTATAAATCAAGTAATCAGGTACATTGATTTTGCATCGAATTGGTTTTACTCGATGTTCCACACCGCAAATGTCAACAGACCCTACAAATTTTAAAAGGTGTACCATGACAACCGTATTTATTCTAATTCTCCTCATCGTAGCAATTGGTTTGGCCACTTTTAGATACATAAAATTATGTATGGCAACACTAGTGGTCGTTTTTATCTGTTTCATACTAATAGGAAATGGTTTGATTCCAGCCATATTACTAGACCAGCTCCAGTACTCTTTTGTGTCACTTCCTGAACCTCATTGGAAAAATAAAAATGCGATTGTTTTGTTGGGTGCTGGCGCAGTCAAGCTGCCTATACAAAATGTAGTCAAACCAACGGTGATGGCTTATGCAAGAATTAATGAGGCAACCCAGCTTTATTTATCTTGCATAAAAAGCCAAAATAAATGCACGATTATTATCAGTGGGGGCGATGCGCTGCATACTGGCATGTCAGAAGCAGTTGTTTATCAAGAGGAATTGCGTAATCTCGGTATAAACAAGGCAGATATTAAATTAGAAACAAATAGCATGAATACGTATAAAAATGCCGAGCTAACCAACGCCATATTAAAGAAAAATCAATTTGATCAAGTGATTCTCGTTACATCTGGCATCCATTTAAAACGTGCATTATTATATTTTTCTCATTTTGGGATTGAGGCCATTCCTGCACGCGCAGACTATATTGCATCGCAACATTCTATCTTTCCGCTAGGATATAATTTTGCAATCACTGACTTTGCGATCCATGAATATCTTGGAATTGCCAGACTCTATGTTTACGACTTTTTTGGTTGGAATAAAACTGTTTCAGCTATTGAATAGTTAAGAAAATAGTAACCGTTCACGGGATAGAGAAATCATGGTATTTTTTGCTTATTTAATGAGCAAACAGGATGTTTGCGAAAGCCAAATCCGGTCACGATGGCCGTATTTGGTGGTTAAATAAGCAAAAAATACCATGATTTCTCTATCCCGTGAACGGATACAGAAAATATACTATGCGCTCCTCAATAGAGATAATTGTTACGGATTTTTAGGCCACGACTCGGCACGAGAAAAATTTGTATAGCAACTATACAATCAAAGCTGCATGCAAGCAGTTTAAGATACAACGATCAAAATGGTGAGCGTGTCTGTATAACTACCTTGTTTTGCCAATACTTGATTAGCGCTTAAAAGTGTAATCTGTAAAGTTGCATTGGGAGGAAGCAGAGAACAAGTAAGAACACCAAGGAGCTGGGCAGAAAACGTTGAAGATGAATTTTGTCCCGAGGATAAGGAAACAAAAGTGGGCGAACCTCCAGAAGAGCCAGCCCAAGCAACAGAATAATTTAATGTATAAGCACTATTAGTCGTATTAGTGAGTACAAATGCAGTGGATGAACTATTGCTACTTGTTGCTTGAACATAATAAGTGCTTGTCTCAACCAATTCTGTATAACCAACACAAATGCTTATGTCTGTTAACGTTAGAATAAAGGTAGGTAATCTTTTTCAGATGGTTGGTTAACGTGCGCGCAATGTGTTGGGCATGCATCTCCTATTTTATATCCATTAATTGATAGTTGATGCTCAATAGTATTGGTATATGCTGAGTGGTGTAAGCGTCCATGGCCAGGTTTAGCCGCTTGGTTGGTTGTTGCTGGTGCATTATTTTCATCTAAAGCTTTATCGGGTGACTTGCCTATTTCATCATTATTTTTGACGTCATCTTTAGGATTTGATTGCTCCGCATTTTTCGGCTTCTTCTTGTTTCTCCTGCCGAGGCCAAATATGAGTCTGCATAAGTTTGATAATGTGATTTTGTGTTCTAACAGCGCTTTGGGTAACCAGACAGCCAATTTAATGCAAGAAATGGCGAAATTTTTGGTGCCACCATCAATTGAGCTAGCTTTAATTGCAGCGATAGCGGAATCGATGTCAGCTTGTGATTTATCAACAACTTTAGGTAGCTCATCGCTGTGACTCATAACTGTTATCTATAATAAATGAGGCAGCAAGACTAGCGACTATATTGATATATATCAATAGACTAATCAAAAAAACGATTTATTTGATTTTTACACACATTACTTATCAAATTTATTAAAAGGGGTCGGCGAAGAACCTAATACAACTTCATTATTTCCTCGCAATAAGTCGAATTCATCTGTAAATTGTAGTATTCAATAGTCAATCAAGAATATTTTGTGCAATATCGGGGGTTGCTAATCCAACGCCAATATGGGAAAGGCAGTCGATTTTCCATTTTTATTACCTGCGGGTAGCGAATAATGAATAATCTTAAAGCTTTGTTCAATCATTTATCCCTTGGATATATTTCTATAGCTATTATCATTTCTACACTATTAGGGATGGCAGGGCACGATCTAATTACACAATTATTACAACAACCCCAAAATGCTTCAACTCAAAGCCTGGGAAAAAATTTTTCGACTATTCTTTTCATTCATTTAATAGAAGCTTTTTCCACCATGGTTTTGTATGCTTTGATAAATCGATATTGGGGGTTAAAAAGCTTATTGGTTAAAACTTTTATTTTTGCTCTATTATTGGCTGTGATTAATGAAAATTTTTTACGCAGATTTCTGATGGATATCATAGCCGACCATCGCAATATAGGTTATGAGTTTCTTTTGGTCGCAGTTCCTGCTTATATTTCTTATATATTGGTAGCAGGAACCGTTGTGACGTTTTTTTCGTTTCAGAAAAAATGGCTGTGGAAATATGTTATTGCTTTTGTGCTAGTGGTTTTTGAGTATCAATACATCGAATCTATGATTCATGCGGTTCTGATGTCTTTTTTTCATTTAAGTCCAGGTGGTCATTTCACACAAGGTCCCTATGATCTAAGTATTCTAATTTCAATTTACTCAACCTACCTCATACCTGTAACTGGTATGTTTATAACTTATCTCTGGATTAGACAATCTTTTCCGAAACAGGCCAGTATTAGAGGATTATTGTTTTTTATACTTTTGGTTGGTGTTCATGGGCAATTGCACGGGATTTTTCAAATCGCAACGTCTCAGGGACATATTCTATATCGTATTTTGTATTATGGTTCATTTTGGTGGGAATTACTTATCGTAGCCTTCACAATAGTTTTTTTTGTGGAAAATAGCCAAGCTGTGAAAAAATTTTTCCACGACCTTTATTGGATTTGAATCAGAAAATTCTTCTCAGCCGCCAGAAGCATTTGTTAGTTCAATAAGTCATTTCTTACCTTCTAAAATAAGTGCTATAAACAAAAATATTGCTGTCGAAAGCAAAACTGAGTTAATCCATTGGAAAGGAGCTAATAATGATGAAATTGAAGGTCTGCTAACGTATCCAACAACTTACCAACCTGGTCGTCCTGTTCCCCTTATTGTTGCCGTTCATGGTGGGCCAAATAGTCGTTGGAGACAGGATTTTACAGATATACCTGGTGGATTTGGTACACCATTTTGCGTCAACTGTTTAGCCAACAAGGGTTATGCTATTTTTCAACCCAATCCCCACGGCAGTACAGGTTATGGAAAGGATTTTCTTTTATCAAATTACCAAAAAATTGGTGTGATCGATTATGAAGACATAATAAATGGAATCAATAAACTTGTTCAAGCTGGTATTGTTGATCCGCAGTATATAGGTGTATGGGGTTGGAGTTACGGCGGTTTTATGTCCTCGTGGATGACAACGCAAACAAACCGTTTCAAGGCAGTAGTTACTGCCGCTGGCATATCCGATTGGATATCTCTAGTAGGAACTTCCGTTGATGATACCGCTAAATATTTTTTTGGTAGCGAATTTTGGGAAAGCCAACAATTATGGCTAGATCGTTCGCCCATTTTTCGTATCCAATTCATAAAAACACCAATCCTTATTCAAAGTGGTGACGAAGATCATGAAGTTCCAATTTCACAATCTTTTGAACTTTATCACGCTTTAAAGGCAACCAATAAGCCGGTAAAAATGTTAATCTATCCAAGCAAGGTTCATGGGTTACGTGGTGATCCTGAAATACTGTTGAAAGCTACAGAAGATATGCAGAATTGGTTTGATTATTACATGAAGAAATAGCGATAGAGGCTAACTCCCTCTTGTGTTATGCCGCGTTCATGTATAGTAATTTGCAATTTTGCAGCATAGCATTGAACAATATCATATTGATCAATAATTTCATAAAAACATTGCGATTTCTGAGGCAAGTAGATTAATGCTGTCGTTTCGGTAAAGCTGGGTAGGTTACACGGGTTTGCCGCAATGACACTGTGATTTAAGAGTGTCTTATCAATTCAAGACGTACAGGTATAATTAATTAATAAATAAATTAAAATTTACTAGATTTAACTTTTAAATCCAATCCAAATATAATTCCAATTATTATTTTTCAATAATTCGCCAGATTGATTTATAAGCATACTTTGCGTATTCAATGTTAGGTTGGCAATTAAAATATTACCTGTATCAATTGCTGCATTAATTGCAGCTGTATAGATAGCATCAGTAGTCTGATAGAAAATGATATATGGAAATCATAGTTAAGAATCTCAGGCCTCATTCCTTAATAATATTTTAATAATATGAGATTACTTGAGGTGTACGATAATTGTACCTATAATTGCTTATTAAAATAAACGAGGATAGCAATGTATTCTAGAATCAGATCGCCATTTGCTCTTGAACTTTATCATGCATCAAAAAATGGAGATACCCAAAAGGTAAGTGAATTAATAAAACGAGGAGATGTTCCTCTCGATGTGAGATTTAATGAATATGATGATGAAGATCCGGATTATGGAGTAAGTGCACTTTATATCGCCACTAAAAATAATCATTGTGCAGTGGTGGAATTGCTTCTTGATGCTGGTGTTGATCCAAATTTAGAATACCTGCCGCGTAAATTTACTGCTTTGCATATAGCAGCGAGAGAAGATCACATTGATGTAGCTAAAGTATTAATCCGGCATGGAGCAAATGTGAACCTTGCAAATGCAAATGCTTGTACGCCTCTTGATTATACTGTTAATCCTCTTTTAATCAGACTTTTGCAAGAAGCAGGTGCTAAACAAGAGGGTGTGACTCGTAACCAATTTAAGCTTGAAAAAAGCTATAATTTACTTGTTGATGAATTTAGAAAAAACAACATTTTTACATTTAACTACCTCAATCCAGGTAATTGTAATGGATTAGGTAAGGAATATAATTTCCACGAGTATCAAGGTCGAAGTGAGGAATTCGATTTCTTTATTTCCTTTATTAATAATCTTAATCCTGAGACTAGAAAAGAACTAGTTCAACAATATATTAACCCCGAGAGAAAGGGCAAGATATTAAAAGATGATGAATCTAATACTTATTCATTGAATAAGCTTCTAGCTTTTATGACAGGAATAGAGAAAACACAAAAAACGCAGAGCAAAACTTTTTATAAAAGTATCTATGCAAACTGGGATGCAGAGAATGTGATTGCTTGTCCCATTGGTGAATTAGCGACTAATTTGGAAACCTGCCAGGTAATGGATTTGGAAACAGGAGAGTATAAATTTATTACTACAGGTGATCATTTGATAGCGCTCCATCTTACAAAAGAAGGTGTATTATGCTATGACTCAAATCATGGGAAAGGAGCGCAATTATGTAGAAATACTAAAGAGTTAGCGCAAGCATTAGCGCCTTCAATGTCAGCTATGGCCGTACTTTATATCCATAACGTTTCCTATGGCAATAAAAATGATGAATTCGATGTTTTACTTGAAAAATATAAAGATATCTTAGAAACACAAACACATCTGCAAGCATTACTCATTCGTTATCGACAAGGTTCTATTTGTCGTAGAAATACAGCATTTATCCTTCATCATCACATAGTAAACCTCCCACGCCATACCCTAGTGCCAGAATTTGGATATTTAGAAAAAGAACTTAACAATTACCTTGCTGAGCGTCCGCTTCGAAGTAGTATTCCTACTTCATTGGAGCTCATTAACCGCAAGGTATGTAGCTACGAAATGACACTGCTTCATTTGGCCTGCAAAGAAGGTAATCTTGAATTGATACAACGTCTACTCGCTGCTGGAGCAGACATTAATGCTACAACTAAAGATGGTTGTACGCCTCTTTTGTATGCTGCTTTATTAGGACATGTTGAAGTAGTCCAGTTTTTGCTTGCTGCTGGAGCAGATATTAATGCTACAGATAAAGATGGTAGTACGTCTCTTTTGTATGCTGCTTCATCGGGACATATTGAAGTAGTCCAGTCTTTGCTCGCTGCTGGAGCAAATATTAATGCTACAACTAAAGATGGTTGTACGCCTCTTTTGTCTGCTGCTTCATCGGGACATGTTGAAGTAGTCCAATCTTTGCTCGCTGCTGGAGCAAATATTAATGCTACAACTAAAGATGGTTGTACACCTCTTTTGTATGCTGCTTCATTGGGATATGTTGAAATAGCTAAATCTCTGCTCGCTGCTGGAGCAAATATTAATGTTATAGCTAAAGATGGTAGTACGCCTCTTTTGTATGCTGCTTCATGGGGACATGTTGAAATAGCTAAATCTTTGCTCGCTGCTGGAGCAAATATTAATGTTACAGCTAAAGATGGCTGTACGCCTCTTAGATATGCTGAATATTTTCATCATCAAGATATCGTCTTGCTTATACAGCAAAAAGAATCTGTAAATAAAATAGTTGAAAGAAGCAACATCGTAAATAACGATTCGATTACTGTAAAAATACGTAAATTGTTTGCTGCATATGCGAATCCACCATTTTTATCTATGCATTGGCAACATCACCGAGAAGTAGCGAGAACCCTCACAAAAAAGTTAAAAGAAAATCCAACTTGGGATGGACATCAATGTAAAAGCTATATAGACCAATTTATTGCAGATATGCAACAAAATAATACCATCAATGCAATGGGGATTTTTATAGGACTGATACATGAAGCTTACCGATTAATCAATCTTGATCGGGTAACCCATACCGCTTACGGCAAGACATCGCTGATCGTGTTTCCTTTAGAGGAAGTGGGAGTGTCATTTAAACTGTGTAAGATTTAAACTTTGTAAGGCTGATAAAAATATGCTCTCCTTGATCGGGATTGTCTCTCGCAAGCGTCCTCGCAACTAGTGCATGGCAAGCTCTAGGCATATCCATATGCTGCTCAGCTTGCTTGTATTCATTCGTTTCTGTTTATTTTTTGAGAATCAATGTTCGCTCCATTCGTTGAGTGACTTGTTGGCACGATAAGGCGAGAGTATAGTGCTCAACTATTGTTACTGGAATGAATCTGATTTACAACAAAAGCTTGATAGGTTTAAATGATAATATAATAATGAGCGGTTCTGCTTCGCATGATGTTGTGCAATCAGCGAAAGCGAAATAATAACTAAACTATAGGTTTTTTATGACAAACAATATATCTCCCAACGATCAATACCCTGTCAAATTGCCAGATGGTAGTGCTTGGCCTCATACGATTTTTTTAAAAAACTTTATCGATCACCCAAACATTCAAATAGGTGATTACACGTACTTAAATGATTTTAAGTTGCCAGTGAATGATGTGCGCCAATTACTCGTGCCGTATATGCATCTTGGAGCGCCTGAAAAATTGATTATTGGAAAGTTCGTGCAAATTGCCAACGGTGTGCAGATTATTACGAGTAGTGCCAATCATCAAATGGATGGCTTTAGTACCTATCCCTTTGATATTTTTGGCGAGCCGTGGTCTTCAAGTTATGAATCAAAATGGCCTAACAAAGGCGATACGATTATTGGTAACGATGTGTGGATTGGTCATGAGGCATTGATCATGCCAGCAGTGTCTATAGGGGATGGTGCGATTATTGGGTCACGCAGTGTGGTGACAAAAAATGTTCCGCCTTACTCTATCGTTGCTGGTAACCCAGCTAAAGTCATACGCTATCGATTTGATGATAAAACGATAGCGACTTTGCTCGAAATAAAATGGTGGGATTGGCCAATTGAAAAAATTAATCAAAATATTGCAGCAATTGTTGGGGGTGATATTGAGACTATTAAAAGTATCTCGCTTTGAATGTAGCGCTGACCTTATGTATAGCCGGAAATTTACAGACTCAAAAATTTAATCGCCTCTGATTGCGATGTGGACTAAGATTATCCTGTAGGTTTTTTTCCAATTCTCTATTGATGATATTATTTGGTTCTTCATTCGAATGATTAGGATACTGTAATTTGATAGCAACGCTTGTATCTTCGCATGATTTTAAATAACTTTTAATAAGTAACTGATATACATCCGCCGAAATATCTACATCTTGATGCAATATAGGAATGGGCTCATCAAGCATATTTTTATATATTTTTTTCATTTCTTCTAATGTATTTAGTGAAAGTGGGATGCCTTTTATTTTAAAAAATAATGGCATAGAAGTTGCCAATGAATAATAATCATCTAAGCTTTGAGGTGCATTATCGACATCAATAATATAAAGGTCATTATTAGCCAGTCCCCAATTCGATTGGTTAGTAATTACATCATCGATGAATGTACTCGCCACAGCCAATTGAGCAATTCCTTTCTCGTATATTTTTTTGACAAGTTCAGCGCGTATAATTTCTTGGTTTGATAGATTGCTATTATATATAGCTTTGTATTCACCATTACGAATATTTGCTTTAATCTGGTTTGAGAATGATTCAAATGTATGGAAATCATTAATAAACTGTGATGCATGATAAAATTCAGCAGGTATCACTCTATTATTGCGGTCTCTATAAAAACCATCCTTTTCATAAAAGAGACGTGTCGTTGGTACCTTAAGACCTATATTCTGCAATAACTTAAAATTATATTCGGATAATAATACATTCGTTGTAATGATGTTATCATTTAAATTACCTGTATTGACCACTTTCATAAGATATTTGTTATCTTTAATGATACAAATTTTACCGGCATTCCCACCTTCATTTTTATCGGTACATTTTTTCATAGATGTATTCGATAATACATTAATGGGTATATTTTTATAACTTGTCATGGTAGATGTTGCTTTGGTTTGTTGATTTGAAAATAAAACATGATGAGATACGGATACATTGTAAGTAGGTTGAGTAGAATTATGGCCATGCGTATTTAGTATTAATGGATTAGAATTTTGCATTAATCCATTTTCATCAATATAATTGGTATGCTCATACTTATGGATTGTGGTATGATTCGCTGCCGCAATAAGAGGGCTTGATAGTGCCAGAAAAAAAGCGAACTGTTGTATAGGTGTTAAATCTTCAAAATCATGGCCTGCTGCATTAAAAATAAAATTACTGTTATCATTTTGACGTGTATTATTAATCCGTATTGGATTATGTTTTTTTTGCTGTGTTTTAATTTGACGTCTTATTTTACCTGTATTTTTCCTACCTCTCATATCTTCTCTCTATACGCGGAATATTCTCAAGATAATATTATAACTACTATTCCTTATCGAAATATTAATTTAGGTGAAATTTGTATGATTACTATGCGTATATTGAGGTGTGGCCCAGGTTATAATGATACTCGTTATCACTAGTCGTTGGAAGGTAAAACACCAAAAGAGATTGCAATATATGGCATATTGCAGTCTATCAATATTAATGATTACCAATCGAAGAAATGTTGTAATGGGTTGTATGAGTTGTCTGTTTACATTTGTGGTGTGGATTTATTTTTTGTTAATTTAACTGACAAATACGCTCTCCTTGATCGGATTTGTCTCTCGCAAACTTCCCCGCAACCAGTGCAGGGCAAGCTCTGTTTGCGAGTTAAATTAACAAAAAATAAATCTACACCACAAATGTAAGCAGACCCTAGTACCATTGACATAAAGAGTATGCTATTTTTTCATAAATCTATAAGCTATAAGTTGAGAGCTACCTTCTGATAAAAAACTACTTTAATTAAGGATTTTAACTAAAATGGAAACGATATCCGCACCAAAAAATACTGCACAGCAAGAACAAAAAATAAACATTAGCATTGGCGGCTCACCCGGCATCACCGAATGGTTATCTAAACAAAATATCAGCCTCGTTTTCAGCAGTTACCAAATGAATAAATTCTTTTTAATAGGCCGTAATTTACCTTCCGGTATTTCTGTTTTTCAACGTAATTTTTTTCGCTGCATGGGAATAGCGATTGATAACCTCACTGATACGATTTATCTCAGTTCGTTATACCAGATTTGGAAATTTAATAATGGTTTGCGGCCAGGTGATGATTTTACAGGATATGATCGTTTGTATATCCCGGTTACTTCTTATTTTACAGGAGAAGTTGATATTCATGATTTAGCGCTCCTGGACAATGGTGAATTAATATTTGTGAATACACTGTTTAGTTGCTTGGGCAAGTTAAGTCCAAACCATAGTTTCCATCCTTTTTGGAGACCCAAGTTCATTACGAAGCTCGCGCCTGAAGATCGTTGTCATTTGAATGGGTTAGCAGTCCAAGATGGAAAACCTCGCTACGTGACCTATTTCAGTCAAACTAACACACCGAAAGGTTGGCGTGATTATAAAGAAAATGGCGGCGGGATCATTGATATAACTACAAATGAAATCATTTGCCCTGGATTAACTATGCCGCATTCACCTCGTGTTCATCAAAATAAATGTTGGGTACTGAATTCGGGTACAGGTCATTTGGGTTATGTGGATTTAACGAATGGCAGTTTTAGAGAAGTGTTCTTCTGCCCGGGTTATTTACGTGGCCTTCAGTTAATAGGAGATTATGCGATCGTCGGTCTGTCACGCTTACGCAAAACAAGCTCTCTTAAAGCAGTTCAACTGGAAAATAATTTAAAAAAATACAACCAACAAGATCATTGTGGAATTTATATCATTAATCTTAAAACAGGAGAGCTGGAGCATCATTTTGAAATATCAGGCAATTTAACTGAAATTTATGATATTGGTATTTTGCCAGGCGTTGTTAAACCTTCTGCCATTGGCGTAGAAGATGATGGCATTCGCCGCATCATCACCATGCCTGCAGTTGAAGGATTAACTGAAAATAAAGAATTTGTTGTTCTACAAACTGTTAGGACGATTTAAATAAATTGGCTTTATATGTGTTTCAGGGAGGTCAAGCAAGTTAAAGATCCTTCGCTACGCTCAGGATGACAGCTTGCCTAGACTTTTTTTGTTACAGGATTCCCATATAATCAATTGTCTCTAATTGAATACATAGTATAGACCTTGTCATTTATAAAAGGCTTTTAGCGGTTCCCAAAGCACACCGCAATGATGTACAGTTTAAGGTCGGCCCTCGTGAATTCAACTGATAACACAAATAATGATTGGATTTAACGACCTTTCCACCATTTGTCTGTAGAATGGGTTGTCATCTGTCACGAAAACTTGTTTTAACCATAAGAAAATATCATGATAGTCCTTAATGTACAAAAAGTTGAAATTTTTAGGCATTCACATAGGATTAAAATAGAATCATGGAGGGTTTTAAAGATGCGTCATCTGATCAGCCTTTTCTCAAAACTTCTTGTTTTATTCTTCATCACTGGTAATAGCATCGCAGTTGCTGACAACTCTGTCTCCGTTCCTATATTAGTTTATCACGTTTTAAATCCTACCATTCCCAGCAGTATGACCATCACCCCTGAAAGATTTGCATCACAAATAAAGTGGTTAAAAGACAATGGTTATACTGTGATCCCACTTAAACAATTGGTTAGTTATTTACAAGGGAAAAATATTGCCCTTCCCGCAAAACCTATTGTAATAACAGCCGATGATGGCTGGAAATCCGATTATACTTATATGTATCCTATCGTACGCAAATATAATATTCCGATTACTTTGTTCATCTATCCGGGAACCATTTCACAAGGAAAAAATGCGTTGACTTGGGATCAATTGAAGGAATTGATGAAAACCGGCTTGTTTGATGTTCAGGCTCACACCTTTACTCATCCCAACTTCAAGCAAGAAAAAAAGCACATGTTGCATGATGCCTATGAAAAATTTGTTCATAGAGAATTATTTGATTCAAAAAAAGTTTTGGAGGACAAACTAGGAGTACAGATTGATTTTTTAGCGTGGCCTTTTGGTATTTACGATAGCCACTTAGAACAACAGGCCGCGAATGCGGGATACACTATGGCTTTTAGTATTGATTTTCGCAACGCCTCTCGAATATATCGTCCCATGGCTCAGCCGCGATATATGGTTGTGGATTCACAGAATATAGCAATGTTTGCGGCCATCGTGAAAGGAAAAGCACAAGGGTCTATCGATAAAAGAGCTTTAGCAGCCAACTAATAATTTAGGACTTTTTTCCAATTGTCGTCCTGTTTTTCCAATTGTCATCCTGCTCTTGCTGTCATCCTGAGCAAAGCGAAGGATCTCTTTGTTGATCAATTACTTGAGATCCTTCGATTTGCTCAGGATGACAGCAAGAGTAGGATGACAGCAAGAGTCTATTTCGCGCTAGCGACTAAATACGGTCATATTATTTCTTGTCTTAGGGCCGTTGCAATTTAACTTTAATTGATAAATTAATTCGTATATATTTCTCACTTCATATTCAGGTATTAGTCTAGTAAATAATCAAACGAGGCATATTCCATGTTTAGAGTAAATATAAATACTATAAGTACAGTAACCCCGCCCGAACTAATCACGGTAATCCATAGTAAGCTGATTAAAGAATATCAAGACCAATATGATTTGAATAGTTTCGAACACTTTGAAGCTTATTTTCTGGAAAAAGGAAAGGACAATGATGTTGATCCAATTAATACTGATTTTTTTGAGCATTGCATTATCGAAACAGCAGGAAGTTTATTGCAGTTACATGAATTGAATGACAGTATAAACTTGGGATTTTTAAATAATAATTCAGTTTACTTTGGCACCAAAGGTCCATTGATGCTAATACGGTTAGGAATACCCGATAAGGAATTTGCTGAAAAAAATTCTGTTAATAAAAAAAGATTGGAACAATTATTGATTGCTATAGATAAATTGAGTTACTCGAGTGAGGACTCTGAATACTATAATTACAGGCAAAAAAATTATCAATATAGTTTTACTTTAGTTCTATCTGAGGCAACAAAATCATTCATAACAAATCCATTTTTTACTGCCCAATATATCATAGATCATCCAAATGAAATAAAGGATACTGTTTCTTTAAATGCCGCTTGTAGGTATTTAACAAGAAAAATGGATCAATTTATAGGCTTGAAAAAAGGTATACCTTTAGCAACAATTGATAAGCTAAAGCAAGGACTACACTGCATTGCAGTTGAAACAGCATTAGTGAAAAAAAATCATGACCAACACGATTATTTTCCAGAAGAAATCAATGACTTAATTCATGGATTTAGCTCATATAATACTATTCCTCAAAGCCAATCTGCTATTTATCTTAAATTATTAACTACGTATCGCTTTTTTCATGAAGCAGATTTTGAAAATGATCAACTAGCCGAACTAAGGCACTTACTAGACTTATCTCATCAATATCCACAAGAAGCGGTTCCTTTCTTAGTTAATGTAGGACTATATTTTGTCAGGCATAATCAATTTGCTGCTGCATGGCATGTACTGTATCCCCTTGCAAATAATAAAAACATAAAAGATCAAGATGTAGTAAAAGATATAAAAAATGCTTTGGCTAATCTATTGACAGGTTCAGAAAACGACTTAGACCTGATATTCACCACTATGGCTAAATCTGAATTGCTTACACTTAAATATCAATTGATTATTCACTTTCTAAAAGAAGAGGCTTCAAAAAACGATCCCCTCGCTACTATGCTCACCAAACGAGCCATTCACTATCTGATATCAAAAGATGATCGTCCCACATCAGATCTTATTTCTTCTATTTATAATAATATATCCTGTGTGTTTTATTCTCTTACCGTATTAAAAAATGCAGGACAAGAACTGATAAATCTTTATAAAAAACAGATCGACCAATTAAAAATAGCTAATGATGTTATAACTTCTGACACCATTCAGATACATCTTTCTGAGCCTATCCAAAATTTAGAAGAATTATTATCCACCACAAATGATTCTATTGATTATCTCACCGCTATTGTTATTCTTTTACGTGAATTATTGAATCATGAAAATATTCGTATACTTTGTGTTGGTAATCCAATACTGCAAAAATTAAGCACCTCTATTAGTCATGACATGATTATTCCGTATGAGCTATTTAGCCATGATGATGTGAGGATGCAACAATTTATCCATGCGGTTACACCTGAACAAACCCCACATCAAACGTATATTCGCCTGCAAACAACTCAATATTTTTCAGGGCCAACGAAAGAGATAACTCATATCGAAGAGCGATCTTTTATTAAAATGACCAACTCAATAACAGAATATTGTACTAAGAAAATCAATTTTATTCCGAGTTTAGTATCGATTGCAAACGAAAACAATGCAGTTACAACTAAGTTAACCGATAATTCATCCTACTTATTTGCAAAAGATAATGTTTGTAATAAGTTTGAAAAAGTCATCGCATCTTATTTTGATAGACCAGATATTACTATAGTTTTAAATAAAGGTGGCATGAAAATCACCCATGCTATCAATGGATCGATAGATAAATTGTTGCATGAGTTTATACAAGAAAGATGTGGTAACGTCCATATAAAATATAATGAAAAAAATAACTGCTGTACGATTAGCCTCAATAGACACAGTGATATAGAAAAATTTGTGAATGAACTTAAGTTTCCTTTAAATTACCTTTATGAGAATAATGGTCTTCATTTTGCAAATTTGACTCACTCCGAGCATTGTCTTGTGATGTAAATCTAAGTGAATGAACAGCCTCGTGGGTAGCATGCCGCATGGGTTTGAAACAGCGAGGACGAGATCAACCATAGTTAGGTATACATTTACTTCTTTCTAAATGCATGTCTAATGTTGAGTGCTGAAGCTTCAAGGGTTGCTGCGTCATCTATTAACTGCTGTTCTTCAAATTGCATTTGAGAGTATGGATGCTCTGTTTTCTTGCGTTTCCCACCCCGATTATCATCCACGATTATAATTTTTCCATTTGAATGTTTTCGTTTCTTGTTATCTGCAATAGGTGATGCTGTCATGATCGTGCTCGTTGTTGCATTTAATAGAGGTGTTGCTTTTAAACGTTTCAACCTTGCTAGGACTAAACTAACGCGCGTAAAACTACTATGTAGTTCTTGATGCCATCGTGGCTGTGACGTTCTAACTTCATGTATAAAATTTTCATGTATGTCTGATATGGATCTAGAATCTTCAGGTATGGTTGACAACGATTTATTTTTAGAAAAACCTGTCTTAGTTTCTAGTACAATGTCTTCTCTTATCTCTAGCACTACTTTATTATTAAATTTTTCTCCAGGAATCTTATCTCTCGCTGGCATTGATTTTTCTAATTTAATAGTATGTACTGTTTTTTTAAAGATTTGCTCAGCAATTTCTGTCAGTAAGCTTCTAATCACCGGCACTGAAAAAGCATTACCAAACAGTGCAGCATAAGTATGATATGAATCTGGTGGAAGTATGTAATTATCTGGAAAGCCTTGAATACGTGCTGATTCAAGAGGCATTAAATTCCGACCTAGTGGAGCAAGAATGGGTTGCGATCTAATCAGGGTTCTAGCCGGATTGATTAGGGGAAAAAAATTATAAACATGATTCGTATTGTTAATATCATTTTCAATTTTGGGAACATCTTTATCTGATCGAAAATCCCCTGCACGTGATTCGCCGCGTTTAGAACACGTTGAAAAAATTCTGAATCCCTTGCTACGATGTTTATTATTTCCTAAATTAGGTTTAGTCATTCCTACTTCAAAAAACTTTGTCTGTTTTATTGTGTCAGTTTGTCCTAACTGCATTTTTTGTTTCTTTTCCTCTTCTGTAATACGCTCAACATCATCACTAAGCTTACGGTAGTGATTACTCAGAATGTTATGCACCGTAGTCTTTCCTATGCCCTTAGGGTCATAACCATCATAGGCATTATTGTCCGCTAAAGCGTCATAAACAATATGGGTTTTATTTTCGGGAAGTTGATCACTTGGAAATTCGAATAGTAATTCATTATTACTACTAATACTACGTACCGCAAGCTCTGAATCTTTTCTGACTCCAACCAGATACCAACGTTTCCTAATTTGTGATACTCCGAAATTCAAACTATTTAACGTATCTGTTTTAGAAATATATCCAATTTTTTCAAGTTCGTCTTTAATTTTTTCTTCATATTTACGAATAGCAGGAACATTTTCTAATAAAACCACATCAGCGTTGCTTGCCTTAAGGACTCTGAGAATTTCATAAAAAAGTTTACCATTTTTAGATTTAAATCCTTGGTTATTACCCATGGAACTAAATGATTGGCATGGGAATCCTGCAATGACCAAATTAGCTTCGGGTATTTTTCTATCTTTAATTGCCTTAATATCTGAGCGCAAGGGTACTTCAGGAAAATTAGCTGAAAAAACAGTTCGTGCTTTTTTATCAATTTCGGATGCCAATACGCATTGATAGGCACATTTTTCAGTTTCTTGGTTATGATTATTGTTTTGGTTAGAGAAAATTTGGCTAGCAGCGGCACTACCTCCACCTATTCCTGCAAATAATTCAATAAATTTTATTTTATCTCCAGTAATAACAGAATTTTCATTATCATTACTTTCACTTTCATCCTGTTGTCTTTCATCCTGCATCTCAACATCACTATCGTCATAACCACTATCGACATAATCACTATCAGAATAATCACCTTCACCACTTTCATCGTAATCATTTTTATAATGGTTACTTTCATTACTTGAATCATAGTCATTTGTTTTACTAGATTCATCATCGCTAACCCATACTTGATTAGTCGACGTAGAGCTTGCATCAGAACTTATATTTTCTTTAGTAGACTGTTTGTCTACGATTGGTTTTTCATAACTATTTGCAGCGCCTGGGATTCCTTGATAGCCCAAATAATTATTATACGATTGCGAATACATATGCATGGCAGAATTACCATCTGTGCTCATTCCTGTAAATGGTACAGTCGTATTTTCAAAAAAATAAGGAGTTACATTATTTGGATAACGATGCCAAAAAGGATTCCCAACAGGATATGTATCATGATTAGAGTTGGTTATGTGATGTGGAGTGTTTTGACTACTTCTATCATTAGTAGTACATGCTTGCAATGTTACTGTATCTTGCACCTGAACCTTTTTTTTCTTAAGAGCTGGTGCTATCAATAATGCATCCCTTGAAATTTCCATGGCTATCTCTATTTCATCCAAAGAATTATTGCTAAAATCACTATATAGCATACATTCAGATCCATGCATGCCCTTAAATTTTCTCAAGTAATGACATAAACTACTTCTATTGTCGCGCGCGTTGTTAAATCCTAATGCTATCATCGCCTCAGCTGCTGTTACGCCTTGACAAACTTTGTGCATTTTTCCTAATGTTTGAGTCGCAAAAAATTTACTATATTTACTTCCATATACATTCCCTGTAGTTGTGGAGATCGTAGCAGTAGCACAATCAATCTGACTATTTCCTGATTCAAAAGCAAAATCATAGAGCTTCTCGGTGGCGTATCCACTACTGCTACGTTCAAATTTAAATATTGGCCGTTGCATATTTTGCACTCTCTGTTGATAAGTGTGGATTATTTGGTTAGTATAGGTATTATTTGAATGGATTTATTAAAATAATCTTAACGCATGATAACTAATGGTAATTACAAAGCGGCCGATGTCAGCGAAAAACACACCACTTATTTTGGTATTAACTCTTTCAACTTGTTTCTATCGATCTTATTTGATTTGGTAAGAGGTAAATGATTGACAATATAAATGGCAGCGGGAATTTTAAATTCTTCTAGTCGCCTCGCAGCAAATGTTAATAACTCATTAGGGCTAACGTTTTTATTTTTTAATACCACAAATGCGATGGGGACTGCGCCTTCGAGTACATCTGGCATACCCGTTACACCAACTAACTTCACGGCATCATGTTGCATCAAGACTTCTTCAATTTCAAATGGCGAAATGTTATCTCCTCCGCGGACAATAAGCAGTTTTAACCGACCATAAAACCAGTAATAACCATCTTGATCCATATAAGCTAAATCACCGGTACAAAGCATACCATTGACTATAGTTTTTTGAGTCAGAGGTATGTCATGCCAATACTTCAACATAACATTTGGTCCAGAAACTAAAACCTCGCCTACTTGACCCATAGGCACAGGTTGGCGGTTATTATCCATTAAAAAAATTGTTACATCTTTTGTCGCGGTTCCAATGGAACCAAGTTTATTTGGATAGGGACTTTTATTCATAGTAATACATAACACTTCACTCATTCCATATCCTTGGCGAAGGCCAACATTAGTTTTTTCTTTAAAATTTTTAAGCAAAGATTTAGTTATTTTATCACCCCCTGTTAAATTCACTCTAATGCTTTGAAAATCATCCGCTGTAATTGCAGGGTCATTTATTATTTCAAAATTTGCTCTTCCCATAATTGCCAAAATAGTTGGTTGATAAAAGCGAAGATCTTTAACAAAACTAGACATGTTATTAATTTCGCCAGCCAAAATTGCGATTGCACCATTGCATAGAGCAGACATCACGTGAGTAAAACCACTTGCATTGGTCATGGCCTCAGATACATAAAATTTATCTACATGAGTAAGATCAGCACAGTCGGCAATATTTTTTGCCATGGCGAGTAACGATGAGTGGGAATGTACAACACCTTTAGGTGCACCCGTTGATCCAGATGTAAAAAATACCGCGGCTTCAGTCGCAGGTGTTGGTAAAGGAAAATTTTCATTACTATTAATTAATAACTCTTCAAATGGTTGTGTAACACTATTCAATTTATGTTCGGATCGCTTAACTCCGTTGACGATAAATAACTTTTGAAAACAATCGTTATGGAAATCAATTTCTTGCAATTCAGCTAAATTATCATGATGAGAAATGAAATATGCAGGCTTAGTTTGTTCCAGAATATAATTAATTTCTGACGATTTTAGCTTAATACTCATGGGTACTACGATCAAACCAGCAGCGAAACAACCAAGATAAGCATACACAAGCTGTAGTGAATTTGGTAAATGTAAAACGACGGTTGAATTTGGCGAAAGCTGTTTCGCAAATTTTATTGCTATGCAATGGCTTGTTTCATATAACTGACCATATGTGATTTCTTCATTATTACAGATGAGTGCAACCTTATCAGGCGTCTGCTGGGAATATTTCTGAATCACTTGAAAAAGATAATTTATTTTTGACATCTGTATTAACCTTCTGGCTGAGAAAAAATCAAAGGATATATCATCTATTCGTAAGACTTTAATCCCCTGGTCAGCTTACCCACTTGTTCCGGATAATTTAACAGGCTATGCGAAAGTGACTGTTTGCAAAGTGCATAAAGCTGCATAATAGGGGCAGTCGTTCCATCAATTAAGGGAATAGAAATGTTTTTTTCACGCAAGGCTTTATCTAAAGTTTCAGTTAAGCCAACCATTCCAGTACATCCTAAAATAATAGCTTGCGCTCCATCTTTAATTGCTTGAATACAACAGTCTGTTAATGCCGCTAATAATACATCATGATTAAATAGATCTTCAAAAGGAATATCTGTAACATAAATTCCAGATACATTTGACTCTAAATTTAATGATCGAATTAAAGAAATGAAAATAGTTTTAGCTTTTTCAACGACGGTAACCAGCGCATATTTTTGACTAATAAGCTGAGCTGTCGCAAGTGATGGAGCCATGGCACCAAATACGGGTATTTTTACTGCTTCTCTAATAGCATCTACACCTGGGTCATAAAAACAACTAATATAAACTCCATGAAAGCCATCTTTCTCAGCCTCTTTTGCAATTTTAATCAATTCTGGAGTAATTATATGGTCATCTATACGTCCATCAATAAATAGGGGAGGGCCTTTTTTTAAGTTGACAACATCAAACTCCACATCAGGTAAATTTAATTTTAGTAAATCTGACTTAGTAGGCTCATTAATGTTATCTGAACTGATGGGCATAATCGCTTTTATTTTAATCATGTGGGAAACCCCTTTATGGTTAGGTATTAATTGAACTCGCGGCTAACTATTTTCCATATAACAACACTTAATAATGATAAACATGATAATGCAAATAAAAACCACATTACCCCAGAGAAACCTTGAATAAAAACTTCACTAAAAATGTTATTCATCAATCCGCTCATCGAAATCTTCAAGGAATGTGCTGGATTAGATATTAAGTTCTCTAAATAGCTTAATTGATGACTATTAACTTGAGCTTGGCTTGTTTCAAAAATTTGCTTTAATGATTTAGAAGTAACAAATTGGTAAATAACCACTGCGACCGCTAAACCAATAGATCCACCTATATTAAACATAGTTACCATGGTGCCTGTTGCAACGCTTGCGCGATCGTGACTAACAGCTGTTTGAGCAGCAATAATGGGCAGTGTATTGCCCATTGCCCACATACTACCAAGACAAATAAAAGCGGTTATGACATACCACAAAGGTGTAGTGCTGACAAAAAACACCTGTAATAATGCTGATGTTAATGCTAGTAACAATCCTATAAGAATAGTATTGATAATTCCTAAGCATGAGATGAGCCATTCAACAATAAAAGCGATTGCAAATACTGCTATAGGAATAGCAAATAAAACTAAACCTGATACTTGAGGAGATTGATTTCGAATTATTTGTAAGTATAAAGGATCAAAAAATAAAGCAACTGCACTTAATACTCCTGCTAGAAAGCATAATATCGCACCGCCATAAAACAATAAATTAGAAAAATCTCTGAAATCAATTAATGGATTATCGTGCCCACTCTCGACTTTAATTAAGGCAATGCTTGCGACTATTCCCGTAACGAGATAGATCAATGTAGTAGGATTAATCCAGCCAAACGTTTGGCTATGAATCAAACTTAATACTAGGCCGCCCATTGTAAAGGCTAATAGCAACATGCCCTTCCAATCTAACTGCACATGGTGCTGTTTGATGATGGTTTCATTTATGGATTTAAGACAAAACAGGAAGCCACATAGAATAATAGGAATATTAATGAAAAAAATCCACCGCCAGTCCCAATAAGTAACTATGATTCCACCAAGAACAGGGCCTAAAGCTAGAGCAAGTCCTCCCATGCTTCCTAGCCAAGCTATTGCTCTCCCTCGCTCTTTTTCAGGAAATGATTGAGGTAATAATGAGGGACCGAGTGGTAAGACAACGGCTGCACCAATACCTTGTAATAAGCGCCCAAAGATCAGCCAATTGATATTAGGAGACAATCCAGCAATGATAGAAGCAATAGCAAAAACACCTGTCCCCATGTAAAATAAACGGCGTCGGCCAAATAAATCACCTAAACGGCCCATAATAGTTGCTAATACACATAAAGCTAAAAAATAAATATTCATTACCCATTGCAGTGAGGTTAAATTGCTTTGCATTTCTTGTTGGATAGTTGGTAATGCAACATTGATCACTGTGTAATCCAAATAGCAACCAAACGAAAGTAAGGCTATTCCGATAAAAGCCAACCATTTTTTTGAATGATTATTTAAAATCTCATTTTGTTTTAGCAACTTTTCCTCCACAGCATGAGTTTGTAAACAAAGTTCACTCTCATACTAAAAAAGTAATTTGTTTAAATTGTGCCCATTAATATACAGCGTTGGTATCTCTATGAGAATACGCTAAAATGAAAATGTGTGTTTCCAAATGGATACAATATGGACGATTTCAAGCATGTTATTAGATGAAATGGAAATATTTTATTATGTTGCAGAATTCAAAAGCTTTTCTAAAGCAGCCGCCCGTTTGAACGTATCTAAGTCTTTCATTAGTAAGAAAATATCTAAATTAGAGAGGGTGTTAAAAGTACACCTCATATCGAGAACTACACGAAAGCTAACAATGACAGGAGCGGGTGAAAGTTTTTATCGATATTGTGCCAATGTCGTGCGTGAAGGGCATGAGGCGTATTCCATGATCAGTGAATTACAAGGAAGGCCTTCAGGCGTATTAAAAATATCTATGCCACCTGCATTAGGTTTAAATTTGATAGCGCCAATGCTATCCAAATTTCTCTCATTGTATCCAGAAGTGACTTTAAATATTGAGCTAGACAATAGACTGGTTGACCTTCTTGAAGAAGATTATGATTTGGTGCTCCGTTCTGCAACGCTTGAATCTTCAAATCTAATCGCTCAAAGAATTTTTTCCATAAAGAATATTATTTGTGCTACAGAAAAATATTTACAAACACATGGCATCCCTAACGTCCCAACCGATCTAGAAACACACAATTGCGCAACATATAGTTATTCAAAAAATGCGGGGCATATTATACTGATTAAAAACAACAATGAGGAAATTATATATGTAAAAGGCAATTTCACGTCAAACCATTTTGATTTAATTAAGCAAATGGTATTGAATAATTTATGCATAGCTATACTGCCTAGATTTATGGTAGCAAACGAATTGAAAACGGAAAAAATACAACCCTGTTTAACAGCTTACAGATCACCTGAAAATTCACTATATGCAGTATATCCCGAAAGAAAGTTTATGTTACCAAAATTAAAAATATTTTTAGATATGCTAAAAGATTATTTAAACGAACATGCAGCAAGGTAGCTATCTTGGATCAGGATAAAAAATGTATCTTATAAACTAAAACATGATGTTTTGTTGCGCTGGTTTTGTCCTAGTAAAATCTCATTGGGCGATGTTTTAAAAATTTGATTGGGAGTATTCTCCAAAAAGGAATATATTAGCTTAAAAATGAAGACAAAAAGCCATTTTAAAACAACAAATTAATGACACATGTCTCGACTTGACTTACTATTGGCTTCATTGTAAAAGTACCCACTTCATAGCGAGACTTTCATGGATAGTCGAATAAATATTTATGATGATGACAATATAGTTGGCGCAGACATTGCGATCCAAGCTTTTACTAAGGCTATTCGGTTAAATCCAGAGACTGCTAGTTTTTACTATAATCGAGGTAATGTCTATTGCCTGATATGGGAGGATGATTTAGCCATTCAAGATTTAACTAAAGCGATTCAATTAGATTCTAAATATGCGCTTGCCTATTCTGCTCGTGGCGATATTTACCAATATCAAGGTAAGATTGAAAATGCTGCTGAAGATTATACGCTTGCCATTCTATACCATCCGGATTTTATCAAGAAAAATCAAAATGATAAAGCACTCTATTTGCTAAAAGAAATCGAAAAATGTACAAATGAGGTAAGCATTCGTATTTTGCAAGCCGCGATAGATAAAACAACAAAATTGGGAACTATCTTTTGGGAGAATGGATTTTCTATCACGCCTGACTTAGAAAAAGGGGCATTAAAAATACTTCTTGCTGCACTAAAGAATGCTCTCTTATTACAAGATAATAAAGATGCGTATTTAGCATTAATAGGATTGGTAGATTATAAAAAAGAAGAATCTAAAATAGGATTGGCAGATTATAAAAAAGAAGAATCTAAAATAGGATTGGCAGATTATAAAAAAGAAGAATCTAAAAACTATTCTGATCATGGGACTGCATATCAGGCTCAAGATAAGCTTGAAAAAACTGTTCAAGATTATAAACTTGCCATCCTCAATGATCCTATTTTTTTCAAGAAAATCAAGCATGAGAAAACGCAATATTTGTTAGAAAAAATTAAACTCTATGCAAATGACGAAATAAGCATTCTTCTTTTACGAGCAGCGTTAGATAAAACAACAGAATTAGGAGCGATATTTTGGGAACAACGAAAGTTTACTGAACCTAGCTTAAGAAAAGGAGAATTAAAGCGTCTTTTTAGCGCATTAAGAGAGGCAAATGAATCTCTCTTAAAGAAAAAGATTTTGGATAAAATATCCACGGTACAAAACACTCACGATTACATTGCAGTGCCAACAGTTTTAACTAGTCCTACCCAAGAACAAGTAGCAGCTGCCAGTTATTCACTATCTACCTATGGGGAATATGACAAAGAAATTCAACTTTTTATGAAAAGTCAAAACATTGATGAATCAATCGATTGGTCTATATACCACTGGGCTGCTGCTAGAGTTTTCTGGGATCAAGGCAATGTGTGTAGAAGTACAGGTGAAAATAAGCGTGCGATTCCCTATTATATTAAAGCTATTCAGTTGGATCCTAAATGTGCAAAGGCTTATTTCAGCCTTGGCGATACCTACTACACCCTAGGTATGCCGGCTGAGGCTATTTATAATTATACTGAGGCTATGAAGATAGAACCTAAGAATTCATCTATTCATAACTGTCTTGGTAGTGCTTATTCCATGCAAGGAGATGATGGCAAAGCTGTAAAGTCATATGCTAAAGCGATGCAATTAAATCCTAAAAGTGCTGCTACATATAATAACATGGCGAATTTATACCAAAAATATGGAATGTACCAAGCAGCTATTGAAAGCCTCAGTGAAGCTATATATTTACAACCCGTCGGTATTATGTATGCTAATCGAGGTGCTAATTATCAAGTCCAAGGTGATTATGATAATGCTGATAAAGATTATCAACAAGCACGAAAATTAAATCCTAATATTGCTCAGAAATTTATAATTGGTGGAAATACGTATAAAACTGCCGGAGATTTAGTCAAAGCGATTGACCTTTATTCGATAGCTATTCAACTTGATTCTACATGCGAGCTTGCTCATCAACAACGAAATGCTGCTTATTATGCCCTAGGTAACCATCAAAAAAGTCTTGAGGATACGCAAACCATTCAGTCAGTAAATCTGGTGCCTGATAGTCTCTATCCGGTCCAACCTTCTTTTGGCCAAGGGGTGACATCATTATCACCCACTTACGAAATTGAAACTGTACCCGATAGCTTTATTATCTCTCCTCATCATCTTTACCCTATCTCTGCTAATTGGGAGGAATTACCCCCTTCTTATGAAACGCTGCATACGACCTGGTTGCCAAATTTAACACCTGTGTATCTCGATATTCATAGTAATAATAAGATCACAACATCAGTTTTGTTACCTTCTGAACCGCCATGCTATGCTGAGGCTTTACTTACAAGCACATATAAAGCTACACATGTTACTGATCAATCTCCGTCGTCTGATTATGTGCATACCACAAAGGATGAATGTTTTAGTCTTAAATTCCCAGCTATTCCTAAACATGATTCTTTGCAACCTGTTTATGAACAAACTAATCGACCATCGTATCCTGAGGTAGATTTTCCTTTAAACAAATATGTAAAGAATAAAAATACTTTTTTTTCACAGAAATTTTCTCAATTATCGCCCATGTCTAACCGTACAGAGATAAATATAAGGAAGCAGTCTCAAGAAAAGAACCCATCATTAGTACCTGCTAGATGAAGAATTAGTAACAGCTCATCCTGAACGCAGTGAAGGATCCCTTTGAATCAGTTGCTTGAGATTTTTCGCGAAGCTCAGAATGACACGTTACCCGGTCAATTTGAGAAGATAGAATAAAGTGAGTGCAATTACTTTGTAGGTTCACACTACGACCATTAATAATTCTTAAAAATACCATGAGCGACCATACAGACATCTCCGCCAACTTGCACGAACGTTATTTTATCTTTTGAGCCGTCAACTTTGACTTTAATTTGACTCGCGCGTCCTAAAAATCTTCCTTGATTAATAGTAATGAAATTTTTTACTGAGGCTTGTTGGTAGTTGACTAAGTAAGCTCCCATAGGGCCAGCAGCACTTCCGGTGGCAATATCTTCTGTTTTCCCCTCATTATCCCATGTCCTACCCTCGTTATTTGTAATGTCAAACACATAAACAAATTTTGCACCAACAGTTCTTAAGAGATTTTCAAAATCTGAGCGAGCAATGTGTGCTTTTTCAATACCTGATTTTATTGGAACAATTAAATAAGGAAGCCCTGTTGAAACAACTTGCAGAGGTAGATTTTTTTCCCGATTATCTTCCGATAAATTTAGACAATTGAGAAATAATGCAGTTTGTTCCTCATTCAATGGAGGATTGAAAATAGGCTCACCTTGTTCCATCACAGCTTCATACCAGGAAATACAATATTTTGATGTCACATGAACATTTTTAGTATTGAGTAAAAATTTCCATTCGGTATTTATATCAGATGGTTTGTATTTTTCGTGCAATACACAAGCAGCGCCAAGAATAGGATGTCCTGCAAAATCTAATTCTTCTTGCATAGTATAAATCTTTGCCTTGAAAGTATCAGGATGCTCTGTTGATTGTAAAAATATTGATTCAAATTGTCGCATTTCTATAGTTATTTGTTGCATAGTATTGGCAGGCAGTTCATTGTTACTGATGAACACAGTTAAACCATTACCTGAAAGTGGTTTTTTACTAAAAACATCCACATGTCTATATTCCAAGAAATTATCCTCTTCTTCAATTTTTATTTTTAGTATGGACTTCAAGAAAAAATGTTTTTATCCAAAGATATTAATATTCGCGTTTAAATATTATAACGTAATAGTAACACAAATGCTCGTCTTTCTAGCAGCAGCGAGAGTTACAGGAATGGCGCATGGATGTGATGGATAAAAGAGGAAAGTTGTTGTGAGGCCAAAAAAAAGAGTAGGGCAACCCAAGAGGAAGGACTGCCTTTAAACGCTTGTTACGCAGCTGATTAGTGGCCAGTCATATTTGTTTTAATGGCTCTAGAAGTTGTTCAGGTTTGTATGTCTTTGTGTGGCCTGTTGGCTTTTCACGTCAACCTAGCGGGATACGCGTAAGAAGCCGGATGGCGTGTTTACGATGATATCCACTTGTTGCGCAGAACTCATCTCACATCGTCGCTTTAGCTTTGCGATTAGTCTGAAAATACCGTGCTTTCATGTGTTTAGGATATATATCCATACTTAGTTGCCCATTATGTACCGCCTCCGTTCTGGTAGCATTCATTTTGAGGCAACGATATCTTTTGGCTTATTTTCTAACCTCTTTGGTAACATTATTTGCGAGGCAATTCGAACATAGGTTACGCCATTACTACCTAAGGTTGCCTTAATAGTCTTGTTATAAAATATAAAGATAAACGCAGAAATGAGAGAGTACTATACTGATGCTTAGAAAATATTCTATGAATGAAGTCATAAGACCATTGAAGTTTTTTTTATTTACAAAAACCGGAGAAAAATTTCTTGATCTTGAAAATAGCGACCCTAGACATCAGTTGATAAAATTATATGATGATCTTCAATTGTCGTTCCCTGACTGTGGTATCCATAAATTCCAAAAGAAGTATAAGGAAGGAAACCATAGTTATGAGATCATCGAAGAAAAAAATCAGAATCCTATTCCTAAAGAACCTAGCATTGTTCTGATACCCATCTTCTTCCCTTCTGGGCATTTTGCTCTTTTTGTCGTTGATTGCTTAAGTGACTCTGACAATCCGCGTATTTATTACATCGATTCTGTAGGAACAACATTTGATACTAGAGTTGAGGATAATGCAGAATTAAAATCACAATTTACTAAATTTAAAGAAAAAGTTTTAAAGTCATTTGACAATAAACAAATGGACATCATAGATCTTAGCTTTTACCAGCAGCGTGATGGTGTTAGTTGTGGGTTACTAACAGCTGGGAACGCAATTGATTTAGTCTATGCTATCATGTACTTAAAAGACTATGCTATAGCAAACAACTTAACCACAGTACCTACGGTAACAAAGGAATATTTTCTCATTAACGATAAAGAAAAAGAAAAACAAAATTTATCAGAGATATTTGCTATACATCAAGATCCTGTTTTTAGGACAAATGAACTCATTGGTCCCGAACAAATGCCCAAAACAGTTACTAAACATTTTAAGAAACATGAGAATCATGTTAAATCTGCTATGATAAATGACCCCAGATTGAAAACTAATCAAAATCAATTGCAGGGGCACGAATCTAAGGATGAAAATCTAAATCAAAGTAATGTTAATAAAATAGAACAAGAGATAGTTGCTGTGGAACCTCTCTTAATAGCGGCATTAGAGGAGTATGTAGCATTTCGTGCAGGAGAAAAACAAAAAACTGGACGTCAGTATTATACTATATTTGGCCAATTTAGCGCAGACATCAAGATTGGAGCTGCGAAGAAAATAATAAATTATCATCGCAAAATGGAAGGCACTCAACCATTTACTAACATTGAATTAGAAGCATTAAAAGATGGTGCTTTAGGAAAGATTATTTCTCGTTGTAAAAATGATGATCTTCCAGAAGAGTATAGGAATGTCACAAATACGAAAAATTTATGGGATTTTAGGCTAATAAGATAATATGTAGACATCGTTGTAAAAAATATTTCAAAACAAGCAAGTCGCTATTTTAGGTGCAATAAAATAAACTTGAGATGCAGTATATCACGACTTCGTGGTATAAATAACTGTAAATTAGTCAACCCATATTTTGTGTAATTTGTTATAAATTGTATTAGGAACAAGGGTAGGTGGTTGTCTGAACCGCTATATGTTAAGATATAAATAGAAACAAATTTGCAGTAACGGCGCTAACATCAAGGAGCGATGTCCTATGGATAAATCAAAATTTTTAAGCAAGGTTATCGGGATTTATTTGATCTTCATAAGTATTTCCATGTTTATTAACATACATCAATTTTCCAGTCTTGTTTCTAGCATGATAAATAATATGCCATTAATGCTTGCGCTTGGTTGTATTACGCTTATCCTGGGAATACTGATGGTTGTAAGTCACAACGTATGGCAATGGAATTGGCGGGTTATTGTTACTATCGTTTCATGGTTAATTTTGTTGAAAGGTGCAAGCATTGTCCTGTACCCTCAATTGATAGATAAACTATCTATGGCGTTCGTACAAAATACGAATTTTGCTTACATTGCCGCCATTCTTGATTTGATACTTGGGCTATTCCTGATCTATTTTGGATTCAAATCAATCCGCTGAATTCATGCATCAATCAATTATAGAGTCAGGTTTTTTCTAATGGCAGCAAGTAAAGTAAGCTTGGTACGCAAAATATTGCCGCAATATGTACCGGAAAATCTAAACTCAATACGTGGTATTAAAGTCATAGCCAAGCGCTCCTTGGGTGCATCACTTGAGCCTGAAGTTGAAATTCGTTTTGCCAGTCAGGAACCATTTCCTATCATGGACACTATACCGGTGCTGAAAATGGGTGGTAAACAATTCCATCGTAGTCGCTACTCTGATTATTCACATCTAAAGAAACTGACGTTTGTTATCAAAAAATCTGCCTATGACAAACTTGCTCCCAATGTTGAAATGACCATAGTCAATGGCAAAGTGTGGAAATTTGGTAGCTTAAATAAATGGCTGAGCAATCATTAGCACACTGTTGCTTACTAGGGTCTAGGGAATGCTAGAAGCCGATTTTGCTTTTGGTTGGGGTTCGTAAGTGAATTTTCAAGCTTATTGTAATATTGAATGTTTGTTATCTTTATTGGCATTGTGGGGGAGTTAATCTTTCACCTTGATATCCTTCTACTTCACCAAAGGCTGTATGATTGTTCCAAGCGTTTGTCGCTTTAATCATTTCTTCTTTTGTGCGCGCAACAAAATTCCACCAAATCAGAATATCTTCTTTGAAAGGCTCACCACCAATAATTAATGCTCTTGAGCCTTTTTGCAATCGCATAGGTAGTTTCGATTGTCCACAAGGTAAATATAAAAGAGTATCGATATCAACGATTTCATTTGCAATTTCTATATTGCCAATCAAAGGTAAAATGCCATGTTCAAATGTTGGATTCAATGGCAAAAAACATGTTGTATCATTCGTTGCATTTAATTCCAATCCGATTAAAGAAGAATAAACTTTAACTGGCGAAACTGAATTTAAAAATTCTCCAGCTAAAAGATTAATATGCAGATTATCTAATTTTATTGCAGGAATATTCTCATAATGAATGAAATTAGGTTCCATGTGACGCACGGCATCAGGCAGTGCAATCCAGAGTTGTACGCCATGCAGAATGCTATCAGGAAGGGATTCCTCAGAATGAGAAATGCCTTCTCCTGCTGTCATTAAATTGACTTGCCCGCGTTGTATTTTTTGTTTTGATCCAAGACTGTCTCTATGAAGAATTTCACCCGCGAGTGTATAAGTGAAAGTTTGCAAGCCAATATGGGGATGAGGACCGACACGAAGTCCTTTTGTATTTTTTAAATCTAAAGGCCCGAAATGATCCAGAAAACACCATGCTCCAATTGTTTTTCGATCACGATGGGGTAGTGCGCGACGAATTGATATATTATCCCCAACTTGTGCGGTGTGAGTTTTTAATTTTTGACTATTTGTTTCTGGAGATAATGCGAGACATTCTTTTGAATTAAATATCTGTGGTGTTTTTATTAAATCACTCATGCCTAATCCTTAGATTTACATGGTTTTATTTTTTAGAAAAATATTGATTTAATCCAAGTACCAAACCAGCAAATGGCATATCAAGACCACTATAGACTTCAATGGCAAGAGGATTGGCATTATCTTTTAACATTTCAACTATGACATTAGAATAACCAACAGTCTTAACACCTGCTTGTAACATTCTGTCCACTCCTAGCCCACCTTGCTTGACCGTGAATGCTCCAGATGCATCAATAACTGCATAGACATCATAGCCTTTTCCAACGGCTGTAATAGCTGGGAAAGTAAGGCATACATCGGTTGTTATACCGGTCATAATCAGTTTTTTCCGACTTGCTTTCTCAATCGCATCCGAAACTCGACTATCATCCCATGCATTGACTGTCGTGCGTTCAATAACAGAAATACCTACCAATAATTCTTGCAATTCTGGAATTATTGGCCCCCACATGTTTTCTGTTGTTGTTGTGACGATAATGGGGATGCGAAAAATTTTAGCCGCTTTCACTAATCCAATTAAATTATGCTTTAATTCATCAACAGGTATATCTCTTACACCAGTATATAAACCTATTTGATGGTCAACTAATACAAGAGCAGAATTTTCTGGGGTAATTGTTTCATAGTATTCTTTTTTGGTCATTATTATCTTCCTTAATCGGTTAAATGAGCCAGTTGATTGTGTCCTTTCAGTAAGGGTATGATACATTATTTTTATCTTCTACTCAAACCGCATTATCGAGAACCGTACATAGTACATACACCTACTTGATCTCATAACATACGTGAAATCTTGTATAGAAAATTAGAGACTATTGAATAATACCAAATTAAAGGAAATACACATGTCATTTAATCGTTCAATATATTGTTTCCAATATCTCATTAATCCTACAGATCACAACTATATAAATGCCATTGCCCTCCATAATAAAAAAGCTTACGTTAAATCAATAAATGACGAGCACCAAAAAAACAAACGTTGTGATAAGTTACCCACTATTCTCCAGAATCAGTATCAAAGTAAAAAAATAGTAGAGGTGACAGTTTTGTCAGAAAACTCGGCAACAACAGTAGGGGTGCTGCCTCCTTTTGATTCAAATAAAATCGTTGATTCGCTATTACAATTGGAATTATCAGATATAGATGTAGATGCCGAGAAAATAAATATAATTGGATATAATGTACTCAGCTATATCGATTCTAGTTTATTTTTACAAGTGGCAGATACGATACCTATGCTCTCTCTGAGGAAAAATGAAAGCGTAACTATGTATGAGGCTTTTATGATATTGAGCGCTGTAGACAAACAATTGGACAAAGCATTGGCACATACAAAAATTACGGGCGCCATGCATTTTGCATCGCTTCAACAAATTATATTCCAAGTAGATGATATCAATTTTTTATTTTCTTATGGAGAGCAATTTGATATTGAGAAATTACAGGATTTTTGTTTAGATATGGATAATGGATTTTACTGCCATGAACCGAAACAAAATTTAAAACCAATATTAAGTGAATTACAAGTTCATTTTACGCAATGGAAAGAGAAGGGCCGCAAAGGCCCTGTTATTTGTCAGGATGCAGCACATTTTACTAGTCAAATTCAGGAGGTAAAGATTGACCTACAGAATATGATTAATAAATCTGATTGCAATCCATTTTTACGATCTTTTAATCCTAAACAGAAGACATTGCGAACCTTATTACAAGAGTTACGAGATATTAAACAAGTTGAAAAAAGTACAAAATATTTAGAAGAAATAATTGAAGACTGGCTGGGCAAAAACAGTCGCTATGGACGAAATATCATAAAAAATAATCAGCAGACGATAGTTCCCTATACAAATCGGGAATTACTTGGACATCATCGCCATTTTCTTTTTGGGAAAAACAGGGATGGTGTGCAAACTAGTACCGATGAGGATATGGACCATCTAGTGAACAAGTACGGAAGAATACCAATCCGTTAGCCACTGATGCATGGGATTATTATGATTTTTACTGTGCAAATATAATAAATTGGAAAATAAGGCATTATAAAGAATGGTTCTACTATAGAATAAGAGTCAATATATTTTTCATGAAAATATTCGTAGTGAGTTGTCGAAGCCATGAAGCTCCGGCAACTCACAATGTAACAAAATTATTTTTTGTAACCGTTCACGGGGTAGAGAAATCATTGTATTTTTTGCTTATTTAACCGTCAAATACGGTCATCGTGACCGGATTTGACTTTCGCAAACATCCTGTTTGCTCATTAAATAAACAAAAAATACAATGATTTCTCTACTCCATGAACGGTTACTATTTTTTTAGCTACCGTACTTTAAGATAGCTTTACTTTGTGCAGCGAGAATGTTTTCACATACCGACATGAGATTGGGTAATTTTGCAATTGAAAAACTAAATGGCATAGAATCACCTTCGGAATTAGTTGGAATAGCTGTTTCTTCACTTCCTGTAACCTCAGTTGCAAACTTCAATAATTGTTTATAGGGATTCATGTTTTTACTAATTTGAAGACTTAGTATATTCGAATCTTTGTTGAAGTTTGTTAAAGCTACAATTTCAATTTTTTTATTTTCTGAATCATCATGCTTATCAGAGTTTTTACTCAAAATGTTTAAAAGATTTGTTTTTAATTCTGCAATCTCTTCGGTTGGTGTTTCTTTTGTTCCATGCGGAAGTAAAATTTTCCAATTTTGAGGGTCTAGTGTAAGCGTCAATTTTGTTCCTTCCAACTTACGTGCTCGATTAATTTTTTCTTCATCATTTTTATTGGGGTCATTTTTATCTCGAAATTTCACAAAATAACAAACAGCGATATTTGATGGCAAAGTACCAGGTAGTGCCTGTGTAAATGCAACAGAATTTAAAAAATCATTGTCTTCGATTCCACTACTGTAAGCTATTTTTTTAGCCAATACTTCAGCCATTTGTTTTGAATCTTGAATTTCATACGCGAGATCATTAAATATAGCTTTTTTAATAATAGCTGCAAAATGATAACGCGGCTCACCTTCTTTCTGAGGAATGGCATCAAGTTTTAACTCACATTCTAGTGTTAATAACTTCTTCGGTCTTGAATTCATATTTTATTTCCTAATGATAGTGTTGGTTAAATTGTACTAATAAAATTAATTTGCAATGAATAATGACATTGCTAACTGATTTTTTCAATTCTTTTTCAATTATTACTTTTTGCGAGTGTAGCGAAAACTTACTTCCACCAAACTAGATCCTAAATCGTAATGGATCACCAATTTCCGCAAGCGCTGGCTCAATAACCAAACGATGAAAATCAGTTATTTCTTGTTCTTGTATGTCTTTGAAGCGTGGCAAGAAATTTCGATAAGAATAATTTCCAGTGTGTGTATGCGTTATATACGAAAACGCACCATTTCTTGATAGCTGGATATAGTACATTTCATTCTCAGACCCAGCACTTGATTGGCGCATCTGAAGTTTATGCTCTAAAACTAATACCGAGTTGTTACTAAAGCTTTTTTCTGAAGGCTTATAAAAACCAGTTGCGACGATTGTTGCATATAATTTACGAACATCAGAGTTGAAGAGATACTCATCAATATTTTCATCTACAACTTTATCTCCAGAATAAATCGTTATCCTGCCATCAGTGCTAACATGTAATGATCGTTGTATCACTTCATAATATCCATGCTCATGCTCGAATGGATCCCGGTCGTTATGACAAATATTCTTAACAACATTAAACTTATAGACATAGGTTTCGTCTGGTGTGATAACGGTGCGCGGGCCAGAACACCCAGGAATAACAGACGTTCTTTTTGATAAGTTAGTAGTGAATGTAGGATCTTGTCTGATAAAATTAATTATCTCACTTTGTATATCGATATTACCTGCACTGGATTGTTTAAATAAATGATTGCTTCTCATGCGTCTCACCTTTTTATGATAAATTATTCTATAATGCTATTTGCTACTACGGGTATTATGATGCCTACCTGCCATTATTAATTAGCTATTACGACTATCTTGCCAATTTGTGCATTTGATTCCATGTATCGATGTGCATCTACAATTTGATCTAGCGTAAATGTACGAGCAATTTTAGGTTTGAATGTTCCATCTTCTAAGTGCATATAAATATATTTTTCTGCTTCAGCACGGACTTTTGGTTGTGAAACAATTTCGAATAAGGTATAGCCTCGAAGCGTGAGTCCTTTAGCTAATGCTGGAAAAAGTGGAAAAGGTGTCATGGGTTCATTAGCCAAATTTCCATAAACAAAAAGAATTCCACCTGGAGCCAAACCTTCTGCTAAGGCGTTAACACCTTTACCCGCGATAGGATCAAATATCATGCGCACTCCTTTTCCGCCGGTGATTTCGTTGATACGAGTCGGAAAATCTTCATCGTCGGTAACAATGACATGATCTGCACCCAGTGCAAGTAATTCTGCTTTTTTTTCTGCAGTGCGTGTGACAGCAATGCTTTTCGCTCCTTGCGCATGTGCTATCTGAATTGCAGCAAGACCGACACTGCTACTCGCCGCTGTAATCACAACATAATCGTTTTGAGATAACTTGCCAAAATGTACAAGAGCTCCCCAAGCAGTGAGATATTGCATCCAAATTGAAGCTGCTTCTGCAAAAGAAAGTTTTTCCGGATAAACTGCAAGAGCATAAGCAGGTACAATGGCGATTTCACCATAAACACCATATTTGCCAAGATCAAAACTAGGCACTGTACTGTATTTTTTCCCAATCATGTTTTTATCAACATCAGAACCCACTGCTTCAACAACACCTGAAGCTTCATAACCAGTTTTAGATGGGAATTTAGGTTCCACTAAATAGGCTCCTTTACGAAACATGACTTCAGCACGGTTCAATCCGATTGCATGAACACGCAAGCGTACTTCACCTTTTCCTGGTTCCGGTAAAGGGAGCTGCTCTACCTGTAATACTTCAGGGCCACCCGTGCGATGAAAGCGAACAATTTTGACAGATGAAGCTGGCATAAAATTCTTCCTTAGAGATTATCCAAAAAGGGGTATTCACGTCCAAAAACGTGCTATTAAGCCATTCATTTAGGACTTAACGATACCTTGTTTAGACGATATATTTGCATATATTCCACCACTTGCCAATGAATTTGATATGCAAAAGCGATACAACATAGATTTGACAAATCAGCACTGCGTGGAGCAATTCGTTATACTTTATCGAATTGGGAAGCATTAACAAATTATTTATAAAGATGATCGAATTGAAATCGATAATAATTTTCTAGAAAACGCTATTCATCCCAGGGCTCCCTCATTAAATTCTTTTGTAGAGGAAGTTTAGAGCGAAATTCAATTAGAACGCCTTCACCAAACGGGGGAAGGTGCCCGAAGGGCGGAAGGGGGAATCAAAATGCAACCATTGCTTTAACAACGAGCACGACAACTTCGCAAGGAAATGACGGAAACAGAAAGGAAGTTATGGAGTAAATTACGTCGACAATAGTTAAAATGTCTTCGTTTTCGAAAACAAGTACCATTTGATAAATACATTGCAAAAGATCTGGAATGTTTGTATTCCCCCTTCCGCCCTTCGGGCACCAGGTGCCTTACAGGTAATAGCTGATGTTGGCTACGACACAACCTCGCCAGCGACTTCTCTTACTACCTAGATAATAATTCTGCAAAAAATATTTTAGTGACGGTACCTATCAGGGGATTTTTAACGCTTTTATAACCGCATTTAATTATTTTGATTATATAACCAAGAAGATTTCATGAATGGCTTACCAACAGGGTTGTTGCCTGTG
>Ga0207082_1004_pt1 | contig 58155 bp, 45 predicted proteins | sample Alteio_BWMinHeat_56_FD_153588 | JGI IMG/M metagenome (GOLD analysis project Ga0207082, IMG submission 153588) | Enriched cells from forest soil in Barre Woods Harvard Forest LTER site, Petersham, Massachusetts, United States -... | ecosystem: Environmental > Terrestrial > Soil > Temperate forest >...
ACCACCTTACGTTCTGTCTTAGGTCAACATGAATTAGATGAAATGCTCGCAGAACGCACCAAACTCAATTCTGATATTCAACAAATATTAGATGAACATTCTGATGCCTGGGGCATTAAAATTAGCATGGTAGAAATAAAACAAATTGACTTGAACGAAAATATGGTGCGAGCTATTGCTCAACAAGCTGAAGCAGAGCGCGGACGACGCGCCAAAGTCATACATGCAGATGGTGAATTACAAGCTTCACACAAATTATTAGAAGCAGCTAATGTGTTAGCGCAGCAACCGCAGGCATTGCAGTTACGTTATTTACAAACTTTATCCAATATTGGCGAAGAAAAAAATACGACGATTGTCTTTCCGATTCCAATTGAAATTCTAACTGCGCTGGCAAAGAAGTAATGAAGAGATGAAGAGTCGTTGCTGCCCAGATGTTCAGCGTTGATAAAAGCATTGGTCGTTGTTGCGGCCTGTCATTCCCGCGTAGGCAGGAATGACAGGCCGCAACAACGACCAACACCCGTGCCCTTAATAAAGAATTACATCACCACGCATTGATAATCTTCTTTTCTATTTACAACCGCAGGTATTTTAACATCGTAACGCTGACAAAAATCACCGTACTGTTCCTCGCTAAATTTTAAATCTACCATTAAGCTTTGAATACAGCCACCGTCCTTGATCAAAAAAATCATCTTCCCTTCTCTAGCTGTGCTTTCCGCAGTTAATGCTTTCAGGACATGACAAAGAGCTTGATTGTTTTCCGAGTCTTTCAGAGAAATTTGAATACCCTTACCTTCAATACAGCTAACGGAAACCCAAGTTTCGTATTGAAAATATATTTTATCTTTGATTTGCGCTTCCCAGGAAAATTCAAACATTCTGCAACGATGAGCGCCGCCAGGATTCGTAAATTCTTCAGATAGCGGCGCTTGCTGCCGCAATAAAACCAGTTGGAAACAAATGATATCGACCAGCTCTCTAGGAATACTACACTGTGTAAGATGAGAAGTTTCATCATGAATAGCCAGGCGCAGACACAGATAAGCATTGCAATAAGAAGCTAAAATGCGATCTCTCTTGTTTCTCACCCAGATGTTTTCTTCCAACTGCTGCCTAATTTTGTTAACACCTTCAGCGATCTGATCCTTGAGATGATAGGGATTGGATAATTTTACGATGGTCAAGGTGCTATTAATTTTCAGTGCCTCAGCAATAGTTAGGAGACCCGTATTGGTGAGACCTTCAGTATTTTCGCTTAAGTCCAGCACTGTCAACCCTCTATTAGCCTTAACAGCCGCAGCAATATATTTTGCATGAGCATCAGAGATTTGATTATTAGCCAAGTTTAACGTAGTCAGCGTGGTATTGATCGTTAATTCGCCGCCAAGGATCACTACGCCATTTCCGAGAGCATTTCCCTCCAAATTCAGCGTTTTGAGTGTTTTATTATTTCTCAAAACAACATTCAAGTTATTATGATACTTGCCAATGTTATTGCCGGCTAAGTTCAATTCGATGAGGGTTTTGTCATTTGCAAGCCGTCCATAAAACCTAATCGCCATGTCTGTTGGAAGATATTCTAAATCGTTTAGACTTAAATCCAATACCTTCAATGTCGTATTTTTCACCAGTGCTTCAACAATCCGTACTGCAGGAGCGTGAAAATTGTAAAGCCACTGCTCTTTCACTTTCAAACAGGCACTTAAATACAATTCTCTCAGTGTTGTATTTCTTTCAAGTAGATCGACAAGAATAGCCACACCATCACTACCAATTTCCTGATTATAATTTAAATTCAAACTTGTCACAGTTTTATTGAGCTCAAGAAAATCAGCAAGTAGCTTGATATGTTGAGAAGTTAAACTTTTACCCTGGGGAGTTTTGGAGAGATCTAGGCTGCTAAGCTCGGGACTTTGTTCTCGCAACAGTTGAATGGTAGTCGGATCAAGACGATCACCTAGTTGTTCAATCAATTGCTGAGTAAGCCAAGCAAGATCGCCCTGCAATACTGCGTCAGGTGTTAATTCATGTGCACGCATTTTTATTTCCTCAAGGTTTTGTGTTAAGTAATTTAGCTATAAAATTTTCTGAATTATATCTGCAAAAGACTCGCAAATCATTAAAATATATTTTTATAGATTAAAATATAAATAATCAGATAGTTAGGATTTTCACGTGTGAGTATTCGTTAAACCTGTCGAGGCATTGTTGTGTAGACCCTTCGAGACGGCGAAGCTGTCATGCCAGCCACACGCTTTTTGTGCGGGGTGGCATCCAGAGAATTATTTAACCTGGTGGATGCCAGCTAAAAGCATGCTGGCATGACAGCTTCGCCGTCTTCACGCTTTCTTCACACCTCAAACTTAATCCCCTGCGCAAGCGGCAACTGGCTTCCCCAATTGATCGTATTCGTCTGTCTGCGCATATAAGCCTTCCACGCATCAGAACCCGCTTCTCGCCCACCGCCCGTTGCTTTTTCGCCACCAAAGGCCCCGCCAATTTCAGCGCCCGATGTACCTATATTAATATTGGCAATCCCGCAATCACTGCCACGGACAGAAAGAAATTGTTCTGCATGAGACAAGCGCTCTGTAAACATCGCAGAAGATAAACCAAAGGCAGAAGCATTTTGCATAGCAATCGCTTCTTCTAAATGCGCGAATTTCATCACATATAAAATGGGTGCGAAAGTTTCTTGTTGCACGATATCCCAAGCATTATCAGCGGCAATAATCGTTGGCTCAACAAAATATCCGCTGCGATCAAGCACCTGACCACCGGCCAATATTTTTCCCCCTGCACGTTTAGCTTCAGAAACAGCCTGTTTGAAATGATCAAGGGCTTGCTGATCAATGAGAGGCCCCATCAAATTATTTTGATCCAGAGGATCACCAATCGTTATTTTTTTATAAGCATTAACTAACACAGACATTAAAGGTTCATAAACAGCTTCATGCACAATCAAGCGTCTTGTCGTTGTGCAACGCTGTCCTGCCGTACCAATTGCACCAAAGACAATGGCTGGCACTGCCAATTGCAAATTCACTTTTTCATCGATAATAATCGCATTATTTCCGCTTAATTCTAATAAGGTTCTTCCTAAACGATGAGCAACAATGGCATTGATTTCACGCCCAACTGCAGTTGAACCCGTAAAGGATACAAGAGCAATGCGCTTATCTGCCGCTAACTTTTGCACCACATTATTATCATGAGAAATCAATAAGGAAAATATGCCTTGATAGCCAAAGCGTTCGCAAACACGATTACAAATATATTGTACTGCCACCGCGCATAGGGAAGTTTTAGGTGAGGGCTTCCACACCACCGTATTCCCACACACAGCAGCAATAAAGGCATTCCAAGACCAAACCGCAACGGGAAAATTAAAAGCACTAATCACAGCAGTCACACCTAGAGGATGCCACTGTTCATACATGCGATGTTCAAAACGTTCTGAATGCATGGTAGAACCATACAACATACGCGCTTGACCAACGGCCAAGTCCGCCATATCAATCATTTCCTGAACTTCACCATCACCTTCTTGTTTTGATTTCCCCATTTCCAAAGAGACAAGACTACCTAAATAATCTTTATATTCACGTAATGCATCACCGATTGCACGGATCATTTCACCACGTTTAGGCGCAGGCACTTGCCGCCATGTGAGAAAATTTTCTTCTGCTGTTTTAATCACTCGTTCATAATCAGAAGAAGATGCGGAATAAACAGAAGCAATGGGTTCACCATTACTGGGATTATAAGAAATAATTTCCGCTTCTTTTGACTGCGACCACCAATTCACGCCTGTGCTCGCACCACTATTTTTTTCAGTTAATTGTAATGAAGATAAAAGAGACATAAGTTGTTCCATTTATGAAGAGAAATAACGGCCAAATTCATTATTGATTAATTCATCCAGAGAAAAATCTTCCTGATGAATCATACCATGATATTTTTCTGGATCTTGCAAAACAATATCAGCTACTGCGCACAAACTCGATGCGGTTGTCGATTGTATCGCTGACCAATGATGCTCTCCCAAAATACTCGCATGAAATTTTTTGACATAGCTTTCTTCGATAAATTGACCATCTTGCATGCCACTCACGGATACATAAACCAAAACAAGATCTTCATTCGTTCTTGGAATAGCATGCTCAAGAATACGTTTCAAAGTATCACGATCTTCATTTAATTTGAGATCATTCATCAGAAATTTCATTTTTTCGCAATGGCCAGGATAGCGAATTGTTTTATAATTTAATTGGCTTACTTTGTTCTGATAAGTTTTCACCAAGCTGCCAATACCGCCTGAGGTATTAAAAGCTTCATAATTGGCACCATCAAGATTAATACTTTCTAAACCTTCCAAGGGCGTTGTTGCGACAATTTTTCCATCTTCAATCGCACGACAGGGATTGCCATATTCATTAATCAAGCCATCAGTCGACCAAGTCAAAGCATAGTGAAGCGCATTACTCGTATCTAAGGGCAGGGCACCGACACGCATTTTCACTGTATCTAAAGATTGAAAATGCTGCATTAAATCATGAGCCACAATACTGATAAAACCAGGCGCCAACCCACATTGCGGTACAAAAATAGTTTTTGAATGAGCAGCCAATGATTCAATTGCTTCTGTTGTTTTAACATCTTCAGTCAAATCAAAATAAGGAAGTTGATGTTGTGCGGCTAATTTCGCTACTGCAATCGTTGTATGAAAGGGCAGGGAAGAAATCAAGGCATTGATATTATTTTTGCGAATAAAGGCAATCATTCTCTTTGTATCATTGACATCTAAAACATGATAATCAAAATGAGGTAGCTCATTGATTGACTTCTGCAATGAATGTGCCTCATGCACATCCGCCAAGGCAACATGATAGCGATTAGAATGTGCTAACAAAAAAGCAACCAAGGATCCTATTTTTCCCGCTCCTAACACTAATACATGCTGCATCCTTTAGATTCCTTGCAAATAATTACTTTGGTGGTGTGATACCAGGCATTTTGAGTGTAGGTGTGGTGCTAGCTTCTACCGCCAAGTTTTTCTGACCCAAGGCCGTTTTCAATTCCTCGATAAAATTCGATCCGGAAAATTGCATATAATTGGTTTCAGTTGATTCTCTGAGTTCACCTGATATTTGCGAATCAACCGGCCTTTTGAAACGATCAATATTTGCCTCGCTTTCTTCAGAAGAAACACTATTCACATCCACAATACCAAGCAAATTACCGGTAAATGAGGTCACGACAGGCTGTATACCGCCAGTGACATAAAGGGAAATGACACCAAATAAATTGATGGCGGCTTCTTCTTCCGCTTTCTTTTCATCAGATTTACCAGGCGGTACCAGCTTTGGCGTCATCAAACCAAATGTTTTCAAATCGTGAAAAAATTCAGCCATCATCCTTTCTAATTCTTTTTGAATTCCCTTTTTTTTCTTCTGGCGTAAAAAGTTTATCAAGTGCTGCATCTCTTTGTTTGGGATCCAATAATTTTTTTAAGAATTCGGGGTCTTGCAATAATTTCGGATCTTTTTTATCAAAAATGGATTTGATCTTTTCCATGAAATTTTTGTTTTTATCCATGGACAATTTATTCATGGTTATCGTTGAGACCAGCATAACAGACAATTGTTTCAAGGTTTCCTTATTCGCCAAATCTTTGGCACTGATCCCAGGTTTCATTTTCAACACCATCTCACTCATGGTGTTCATCAATTTTTCATTCGTTCGAATAGCAAAAACTTCCTTTTTAAGTGCGGGATTTTTTTTAACTAGTAAATTAAGAAACTCATTGACGACATCTTTAGCATCAGTGTTATTTAAGGACATAAAGATAGCTCCACTTGCGATTTTTATTAGTCAAATACCTCTTTTGATTATACCATATCGTTAGATTATCAACATCAAACGACGATGGACGGCCCAACAATGATTTTACGTATTGCACTAGCAACGCCCCTGCGTCGTTTATTCGATTATTTAGCGCCACAAGCTATTGATCCATCATTATTAATTCCTGGTGTGCGTATCCGTGTACCCTTTCAATCACGCACTTTAATAGGCATTTTACTCGAAGTGACAGATCATACTTCAGTGCCTCCGCATAAGCTTAAATACGCATTGGAAGTATTAGATACACAAGCACTTTTACCCGCTGATATTTATCAATTGTGTGAATGGTCAGCAGATTATTATCACTATGCCTTTGGCGAAGTATTATTGAGCGCCCTGCCAACTTCTCTGCGTAAGGGTAAGGCAGCTGAGGCAAGTCCCATTTCCCTACCGTCTAACATCGTGCCTGATATCAAACCAAATTTAAACCATGCACAAGAGCAAGCCATTACGAGCATCAAAAATATGCAGTCCAGTTTTCATACCTTTCTTTTAGATGGCGTAACGGGTAGCGGCAAAACTGAGGTCTATTTACGCTGCATTGATGACATTCTACAAGCGGGTAAACAAGCTCTTGTGCTTGTACCAGAAATCAGTTTAACACCGCAAACAATTCAGCGTTTTCAAGCACGCTTTTCTGTTCCTATTGCTGCCCTACATTCAGGTTTAACAGAAAAGAAACGTTTGCAAGCCTGGCTCGCTGCACGTAATGGAGATGCAAAAATTGTGATTGGCACACGTTCTGCCATCTTCACGCCCTTTGCGCATTTGGGATTAATTATTGTTGATGAAGAACATGATACTTCTTTCAAACAGCAGGATCGTTTTCGCTATCATGCACGTGATTTAGCGATTGTGCGTGCGCGCACCAATAGCATTCCTGTGATTCTAGGTTCTGCCACGCCATCATTAGAATCATTATTAAATGTCAAACGTGAACGCTATCTTCATTTATCCTTGCCGCATCGCGCAGGGAATGCTAAACCGCCTGCCTTTCATATCTTAAATACACAGCATGTAGAAATGAAGGAAGGATTGTCGACACGATTATTACAAATGATTAGCGAACATTTGGCTCAAGAAAATCAAGTGTTGTTATTTTTAAATCGTCGCGGCTTTGCACCTGTTTTATATTGCACGCAATGTGCCTGGATGGCAGACTGCCCGCGCTGTAACACGCATCTGGTTTATCACCGCACGCCGCCACGCTTGCAATGTCATCACTGTGATTCACAAGCACGAATTCCCACTGCGTGTGCCTCTTGCAAATCAACACAATTACAACCTATTGGCATTGGCACACAGCGTTTGGAAGAAATGCTTGCGGTACATTTTCCTGATGTTGCTCTCATTCGTGTTGATCGCGATAGCACAAAACGCAAAGGTGCCATGCAAGATTTATTAGCGCAAATCAATCAACAGAACAAAGCGATTTTATTAGGTACGCAAATGCTCGCCAAAGGACATCATTTTCCGCAAGTCACTTTAGTTGGCATTGTTGATGCAGATAGCGGCTTGTTTAACACAGATTTTCGCGCTGTCGAACAAATGGGTCAACTGATCTTACAAGTAGCAGGACGTGCTGGCCGCGAAGAAAAACCAGGTACCGTCGTTATTCAAACTCGTCATCCTGATCATGCTTTATTACAAACACTCATTCGCGATGGTTATCAAAGTTTTGCTCGCACTTTATTATTAGAACGTGAGCAAGCTGTTTTACCGCCTTATTCTTATTTTGCAATTTTTCGCGCTGAAGCTTATGCAGAAAAAAAGGCTGCGCATTTTCTTACTGCGATTAAGGAATTATGTTTGGCGAATAATGCCGTATCTGTGCTTGGCCCCGTGCCTGCTTTGTTGGCTAAGCGCAAGGGCTTGCATTGTCAGCATTTATTAATTAAGGCAGATAAGAGAAATGTGTTGCAGGGATTTTTAGCTGACTTAATTCATCGGGTGGAAGAGATTTCCGTGGGGCAGGCGGTGAAGTGGGTGTTGGATGTGGATCCGGTGGAGGTTTAGTTCCTCTGATATTGCTTGCTGATGATAGAGCGAATGATTATAATATCCACATTTACCGCATCATAAAAACTTCCTGCTATTTCTACTGCTGCCTCATTGTTTTTCTCAATCAAAAATGATTACCTTTATTAATCAATTTATGGAGTGCGATATGCCATCACAAGAAAACATGTCTAGGGGCGAAATTTTGCTATATCAAACTGAGGATGGCAAAACACGTATAGATGTGCGCCTCAAAGACGAGACACTTTGGCTAACGCAAATGCAAATAGCTGAATTGTTCCAAAAAGATAGAAGAACGATTTCTGAGCATATTGCAAATATTTATGAGGAAAACGAGCTAACAAAGGAAGCAACTATCCGGAATTTCCGGATAGTTCAAAAAGAAGGCAATCGAGAAGTCGAGCGTGATTTAACGTCATATAATCTTGATGTGGTTATTTCGGTTGGTTATCGAGTTAAGTCAATTCGTGGCACGCAGTTTCGTATCTGGGCGACTCAACGCTTAAAAGAATACCTTATCAAAGGTTTCGCTCTTGATGATCAACGTTTAAAGCAAGCTGGCGGTGGAATGTATTTCGATGAATTACTAGCACGTATTCGCGATATTCGCTCGTCAGAAAAAGTATTTTGGCGCAAGGTATTAGATATTTATGCAACAAGTATTGATTACACTCCTACTGCAGAAGCATCGCAGCAATTTTTTAAAGTTGTTCAAAACAAAATGCATTGGGCGGCGCATGGTCAAACAGCTGCGGAAGTAATTGCTAGTCGCGCAGATGCACAAAAACCAAATATGGGCTTAAGATCATGGGCAGGTAATAAACCTGTACGAACTGATGTAAGCGTAGCGAAAAATTATCTGAATCAAGAAGAGCTTGATGTGTTAAATCGTCTTGTCTCTATGTACCTTGATTTTGCAGAGTTGCAAGCAATCAATCGCAAACCGATATACATGCAAGATTGGGTTGCTAAATTAGATGATTTTTTACGTCTCAGTGAACGTGAAATTCTTCTTCACGCAGGTAAGATTAGTCATCAGCAAGCTCTTGATAAAGCGCATGCAGAGTATGATAAATGTCATGCTTTAAATATTGATGAGCCTTCTTCTGTTGAAAAACATTTTATTGCGGCAATGCAAGAAGTTAAGCAATTAGAAAAAGCACGCCAGAATAAGAGAAAAGATGAGTAAAAAATCGTTATTATTAAACCGTTAACATATTAAAAAATTGAAAAATATTACGCTTCTTATTTTGAATGATAATTTTTGTATAATCATCTACAATAGTCTAAATACTGACAGAAAATCCAAACAAACGAGGGATTAATAGTGGAAGCAAGAACCCTAATTAGTATAAGTAAAGCAAAGATTTTGATACGAACAATATTATTGGATTTGGAGCATCTGAGTTATAAGTATAACGATGATCCTCTCGTACCAACTGATGCTAGGAAATTGCTAGGGGTATTTGATCATCGTTACAATCTTGATCCTCTTAGACAGAATTATTTACCAAGAAATTTGTATGAGTTTAATATGCCTCATGATAGCGATCTCACTTCCATGGAAGGACGAGAGTTGCTTATAAGCACATTGAATCGCATTATAGCGCTCAGTGCTTTGGCCAACAAAATGAAAGATTTGCTACCATCTTCATTACCTACTGAGCACACATACAACCAACTGCCTACCGCGAATTTAGGCAGTAATGAATTAACAGAGAGTAGACTTTTTGTTGCTAAAGGGGGTTCTAGAAGTCATAGCTCTTTGGAATCTTACGAAAATTATATAAAAAGAGCTTATGGTGATTGTTTGTTTTATGAAGCATGTAGAGATAAAATTGAACTCATGCGCGATCTTGCCAATCAAGTAATAGATGCTATAGATCAGCCAGATAATAATACAATTGAATGGCTGCGAACAGAACCTATAATTTCAATATTAGATGAAGCAATGCAATTTAATTCTCAAAAAACGAGGCAGCAATATTCTGATATTAAACCTGAGTGGGAAGATAATGATCCAGTTGCAGCCGGATTTTTTTTACTTAAACCGAAAATTACGCAAAAGAAACTCCCGCAGACTAGTCCAGTTACAACTGAGAAGCCGCTAGAAATAACTACCCCAGCTGAAACTCCTGCAGATGATGGAAAAAATTTATGGGCCGCGATAGAATCTGAGTATGACCGATATAAAAAACACCAAAAACAATATCAAGAAAGCAACTATTTTTCAAAACTATTTTCTAATGATTGTACGCTTGAAATGACGATATTATTGAACTTAAAAAGATGGGTCACCGAGCCTCATTATAAATTTACATTTTCACGAGAGCAGATGAATTTATTAAGTGACACTGCTACAGAGATGGGACAATTTTATAGAGACACGGTAGTGCCTTCTGCATTTTATAAAGCTAATCAAGGTCGAATAGTACCTGGTGACTTCGATCGAAAATTTGTGCGTAAATAATAGCAAGGGGTCATATATGGACCATATCATTACCCACAAGTTTTTTTCGACAACCTTGTGGGTAATGATATGGATGTCACCCATCCCCCATACACAAATACTTCACCTCCAAATAATCCTCCACCCCATATTTCGAACCCTCCCGCCCCAAACCGGATTCCTTTACACCGCCAAAGGGTGCAACTTCAGTTGACAATAAGCCCGTATTAATACCCACCATGCCATATTCCAATCCTTCCGCGACCCGCCAAATGCGCGCCATTTGCTTACTATAAAAATAAGAAGCCAGGCCAAATTCAGTATCATTTGCAAATTGAATCGCTTCCTCTTCATGATGAAAACGAAACAGAGGCGCGACAGGACCAAAGGTTTCTTCTTTTGCAATCTTCATGTTCTTATCAACATTTGTCAGCAAGGTCGGCTCAAAAAATAATCCGCCTAAGACAGAACGTTTGCCGCCACAAATAATATTTGCACCTTTACTGACTGCATCAGCAATATGATCTTCAACTTTAATAATTGCTGCCTCATTAATTAATGGGCCTTGCTGCACGCCATCCTCTAAACCATTGCCTAATTTTAATTGCTGCATAGCCTTCGCTAATTTTTTTGCGAATTCATCATAGACAGCATCTTGTACATAAATACGATTTGCGCACACACAAGTTTGCCCACTATTACGAAATTTAGAAATCATTGCGCCTTCAACTGCTGCATCAATATCTGCATCGTCAAATACAATAAAGGGTGCATTACCACCTAATTCTAGCGATACTTTTTTAATCGTCGACGCACATTGCTGCATTAATAATCGACCTACTTGAGTTGAGCCTGTAAAAGATAATTTACGCACTAAATCACTTGAGGTCATGGCTTTGCCAATTAATTCTGGCTTGCCTGTTACGACATTCAATACACCTTTCGGTAGGCCTGCTTGCTCTGCCAAGGCTGCTAAGGCAAGCGCACTAAAAGGAGTTGCTTCATCGGGTTTGACTACAGCCGTGCAACCCACCGCTAAGGCGGGTGCAATTTTTCTTGTGATCATGGCTGCAGGAAAATTCCATGGTGTAATGGCTGCCACCACACCGATTGCTTGTTTGATGACTAATAAATGAAAATTTCGTCGATGTGCAGGAATAATGTCGCCATAAACTCGCCGCGCTTCTTCTGCATACCAACGAATAAAACTATTGGCATAATCAATTTCACCGCGCGATTCAGTCAAGGATTTACCTTGTTCCATTGTCATAATGACAGCTAATTCTTCCCTATGCTGCGTGATTAATTGCGACCAATTTAATAATAAATCGGCGCGCTCTTTTGCTAATAATTCACGCCATGCTGGCCACGCCTTATTAGCTGCGATAATAGCGCGCTCAGTTTCATCTTCACCACACTCTGGCACATGACCAATTAAACTATTATCAAAGGGATTATGCACCGGAAAAGATTTACCATTATTTGCAGCTTGCCATTTTCCATCAATATAACAGGCTTCACGTATTAAATTCATTTTCTTTCCTTATTTTTTATTCAGAATAAATAAGACCTTTTCCTGCTAACTGACTCAAGGATTGCGATAAGGTACACATACCAGCCTGACCGTTTGTTTGAATCACATTAATCATTTGCGCAATTTTATCTTCGCGTATTAAATGTCGAATGGCATTGTTTGCCAACATTATTTCAAAGGCAGCAACACGTCCACCATGAATTTTTTTAATGAGTGTTTGACAAATAACAGCTTGCAATGATTCCGATAGCATATTTCTAATCATATTTTTTTCTTCTGCTGGAAATACATCAATTAATCGATTAATAGTACGCGGCGCAGAACTCGTATGCAAGGTCGCCAAAATTAAATGCCCTGTTTCTGCTGCTGTTAAAGCTAGTCGAATGGTTTCAAGATCACGCATTTCTCCCACTAAAATCACATCGGGATCTTCGCGCAAAGCTGCTTGTAAAGCTGAGGAATAACAATGTGCATCTCGCTTAATTTGTCTTTGGCTAATCAAACTGTTTCGACTTTGATGTTTAAATTCAATGGGGTCTTCAATGCTAATTAAATGAAGCGCATGATTTGTATTTAAATAATTTACCATGGCGGCTAAAGTCGTACTTTTACCAGAACCAGTTGGGCCCGTTACTAGAATTAATCCATGCGGTAAATCGAGTAATGATTTAATGGTATTTGGTAGTGATAATTCATCTAGCGTTGGAATGTGAGTTGGAATCGCACGAAATACGAGAGCAACACCTTCGGCTTGATAAAATGCATTGACACGAAATCTTGCTTTATCTTCCAGTTGATAAGCGAAATCATGGGATAATTCTGCTTGAAATTGCTGTTTGGCTGTTTCATTGAGAATTTTATTTAATAGCATTTCTATGACTGCGGAAGTTAATACGGCATGATTTTGTAGGAAAATTAAATCTCCATCGATGCGCATGATCGGCACTTGACCTGGCGAGAGGTGTAGGTCAGATGCGTGTTTATCGATGGTTAGTTGTAATAATGAGTCTAGCATTTATTTCCTGTTAAATTTATATGGTGTTGTTGAATGCGTCGTTGCACGGATATTTGTCGTTGCGCAGGCGTTTGTCGTTGTATAGGCGTTCGTCGTTGCGCAGGCGTTCGTCGTTGCGAGGAGTGCTTTTTACGACGAAGCAATCCAGGCTTCGACTTTTATAAAAAAGCAACATTTGATAAAAGTCGAAGCCTGGATTGCTTCGTCGTAAAAAGCACTCCTCGCAACGACGAACGCCTGCGCAACGACGAACGCCCGCGCAACGACGAACTTCCTACAACTCCCTCTCAAAATACTCCCTCACCACCGACTGCCTATCCAAATCCCGCGTAAAACGCTCGATATCATAATGCCAAGTACGATGCAAACTAGACAAAGACGCATGCTCAATCGCCGCATCCAAATCAATCAGCACAGGCTGCTCATGTGCACTAATTAAAACATTTGATACTTTGAAATCTCCATGCGTGATATGTAATTTCGCCAAACTTTTTAATAAAGCAATAATTCGTTTTACCATGGCATGAATTTTTATTTCATCTTGTTGATGAGCAAAGAATTGTCCCGCATGTTCGCCGGCTACATATTCAGTGACATAATAGGATTTACCACGCAAACCCAACACACGACTTTCAATAAAAGCAATTGGCGTGGCGGTCGGAATACAAAATAATTGTAATTTATTCGCCAAACGCCAGGCGGTGCGTGCACGCGTTGCACGAAAACATCGCCTCATAAAATGCCATATACTTTTCATGTTATAACGTTTAATCACATAGTCTCGCTCATCAATGCTCACTTTGATGACGGTACTCGAACGGCCATCTTTTAAAAGTTGAGCTGTTTTACCTTCAAAAATCGCATCAGGCTGAGAATAAAAATCCTTCCATGCCTGACTCGCATATTTTCTCACATGCATTCCCTGCCAACGACCCTTTTTAATGACAGCAAAATCCGTACTATTTCTAAAAATTTTTTTCGAAAAATTTTTCCAGCGTTTTTCATTCCATTGTTTGATCAGGAAAAATAATTGCAACTTGTCACTTTCTTTCCATAAATAACCGCGTGCCTTTGCATAAATGCGAAATAAATGTTCCTGCAAGGCTTCCACGCCAACACCTAATTGCGCTATAAAAATAGCGAGACATTCCATGCTCATTTTCTTGTCCAAGAGTGAAGGCTGTAATTCAACTTTGCCGCCATCTAAAGTATAAATGACCTGTTCTGTGCAGAGAAAATTTTTCAAATGCAAATCACGCTGCATGACACCAAAGACATGCTGGGTTGCTAATTCAATCACTGTTCTTTCTAAGACCGCTTGCGGTGAAGACTGCGAGCGCCTTCTCCAAATGTCTTCTAAACTTTCTGCCTGTAAAATACGCTCAAAAATAAGAATATAAACGCGTCTATCCTGACTCACACCTTGGTAATATAAACTAGGCGTCGGTGTATGATGCGCGTGTAATACCGAAATACCTTGCGCATCCTTTTCCATTTGTCGTCTAGCATGCTGCTCATCGAAGAAAAGTTTGATTACGGCTGGTTTTCCCTGCCACACGCAAAATCCTACCATACGCCGCTTAGGAATCACGCGTATGATTTTTTCAATCGACAATAATTCACCTTCTGCCAATGCGAGCTGAAAAGGAGAATGAAAATTAAAATCTGCTGCATGTAATTCCCGCCAAGCGAATAGGCGAGAGCTTGCTTGATTATGACTGGGTATGGTCACGATAGTTATGTCCACGGTTTTTTACTTTTTGCCAAAATGATGCGTTCGCGCTTAATTCATCGCCTAATGAATTGGCAGAATATACTTTAATAAAACGATAGCAATCTCGCTCAGTTAAGTAAACATCTTTACATGAAAATAAAAGCGCTGACAAATCCTTAATAAGCCAACGTAGAGGAACACGGCGGCGACATTGTGCTCGATGCAAATCAATCAGGCTCAATTTGATGGGCGCATCTTTTTTCTGGGCAAGTTCAAGTAGAAAATGGCAAAGATAAAAATCTCGATGATTAATGCCATGTTGATGCATCACGCGTGCAATACGTGCGATTTCTTCTATGAGTTTTTGTTTGTAGACAAAATCAGGCGCTACTATTTTCCACGTTTTAGTGAGATCTTCTAAACTAATAACGGGCTTTAATTCCTGCATCAAAATATAAGATTGCAAACGCGCAGGGTTCCATCCTCTTTGTTCAAAGGCAAGCACTGCCGGTACAGAGATACCTAATAAACGCAATTTTTCTAGCGCTAGATATTCATTTTTCGCACTCAAGACTGGCAATCGACCTTGAAATAAATTTTTAAAAATTTCCTTCCAACCCACGCCCGTGTGTTGTTTGATAAAACAAGATTGACCATTCATCATCACACGTTTTGTCATTCTAGCTTGCTGCTTGCGAAATATTTCGCCGTCTAGTGACATCATGGCATCTTGATCGAATACAATTTTTTCCTTTGCATCAATCAAATCTGCAGCCACTTGCGGCATGCGATAAATATCTGCAGAACTTGCAAAATCCAAGCCATTTTGCCGCCAAATTGACTGTTCATCTGACATGAGCATGGATTGCAGTAGATGATTTAAATTGCCTTGTTGAAAAGGAGAAGACAATACCTTGCCCGCATTTGCCTCTATGACATAATGCGCATAGCCACAAATATCTGTCGTCAAGACAGGCAAACCTGCAATCATGGCTTCTAAGATAACGGTACCAGTATTTTCATGATAGGCAGGATGAAGTAATAAATCAGCGGCTAACAGGAAATCTGCTACCTCTTTACATCCGCCGAGAAAATGTAATTGCGCACTAAGTTTTGCTTGCTGCGCTAATGAGATAAAAGTTTTTGGATCATCCTGACCTAACACAATGAAATGAATACGTGATTGAACAGAGGGCGGCAGGGAGGCAAGCGCTAAGATGGCTCGATCCAAACCCTTGGTTTTAAAGGCTGAAGCAATCATCAATACCAATTGATGATCTGCTGGAATCTGCAGCCTGTCTCGCACTCTAGCACGAATCATCAAAGCATCGGGCGGTGCCATGCGATCCTTTGCAATGCCTGGCGGTAACACATGAAAACGCGCTGCTTCAGTTGCGTAATACTTTTCAAAGGCGGCTTGTTGCAAGGGTGATATTAAAAAAATATTTGTATGATTAGCACGCGCAAACACAGCCTCTTCCATTGTTCGTAATTGATGATAGCGCGGCAATAAGCGATAGAAAAAAGAATGTTCTTCACGCACACGTGCTTGATAGCAAACATCTGCCGCATAATAAACATCTAGCCCAGGCATTTTGTTAAATCCGATGACTAAATCATATTGTGATTTTGCCAATTCCCTTGCTAATTGCTTGGTAAAAGAATGAATACGCGTATGGTTCTGCCAACCCCTTGCCTGAATGAGATGTAAATGAAAATCGGCTTCATGCTCAGCTTCCCAGTGCATCGTGTAAACATGAATTTCATGGCCGCGTGCATGACATTCACGTGCAATACGCATAAAATCTCGCTGCAAGCCGCCATAGGGAAAATAATTAAATAAGCAAAACGCTAGTTTTTTCATCGTAATTATTTGTATCATAGTTAGGTCAAAATAAGGATGACATCAATGCTAAAAATCGCACTAGTCCTCGGATCCGCCATTTTACTCTGTAGTTGCACTAACACCAACACTAATTACTATCCAAATACCCTACAAAGCTGGCATGGCGGCAACAGCAGCATGCTCATTAAACGCTGGGGCAAGCCGGATCAAATCTTACAAGGCCCCAAGGGAACGACATTATATGTATATAAAACAGAAGCTTATCATGCAGGTAACTTGGCTTCAGCGCCTGCTGTTGGCGTGACTTACTCAGCACATGGCAACCCTGTCTTTACCTCTTCATCTATTGAGAATTTAAATCAAAATGGCGGCCGTAATGTGGCCTTATTATGCACGACGATTTTTGAAATTAATTCACGCGGCAAAATCTTGCGGGCAAAGTCGCAGGGCAATGGCTGCTATGGCAGTGCTAAATTTGCGGCTAGTATGAATAATCCGAAGGGTAGTATGTGAGAATGTTCGTGGTTATAAAAGCGTTCGTCGTTGCGCAGGTGTTCGTCGTTGCACAGGCGTTCGTCGTTGCGAGGAGTGCTTTTTACGACGAAGCAATCCAGGCTTCGACTTTTATAAAAAAGCAATCTTTGATAAAAGTCGAAGCCTGGATTGCTTCGTCGTAAAAAGCACTCCTCGCAACGACGAACACCTGTGCAACGACGAACACCTGTGCAACGACGAACACCTGTGCAACGACGAACGCCTGTGCAACGACGAACGCTTCTATAACAACGAACTCATGAGAACAACCATGAAATATTTTTTATTAATTTTATTATTATGTGGATTCACCTACTCATCTCTACCCGCATTCGCAGATGATGAAACCTCAAACGATGACCCTAATGTCGAGCACATACCAACCTATCATTTGTATGAAGACATCAATCTTATTTCTAAAATGAAATTTTCCTATGGCAAACCGAAGATCATCATCAAGGCCGTTTATCCTGAAATAAAAAGTGAAACGGAAGATGATTACCTTGATCACTTCAATGAATTGATCAAGACCATGGTTCAAAATATCACGGATGAATTTAAATCACGTGTAAAGGAAAATCTCAATTTACAAAAAAACATGCCCGCTTCTATTGTTAAAAATGATTTGTATATTGATTATGATACCTCGATGATCAAATCTGGCGAAGATCATATCATGAGTATTCGTTTTAGTGTGCAGGGCTATATTGCAGGCATGGCGCATCCCTATCATTCACATCTCGTATTTAATTATGATTTAGATAGCGGTGAGCAATTGCAATTAGATGATTTGTTTATGCCTCATTCCAATTATCTTGCTTACATGGCGAATTATGCGCGTAATATTTTATTAAGACGATTAAGCAATAAGGAAATGATCGATACGGGCACTGCACCTGATACCGAAAATTACAGTAATTGGAATATCAAACCTGAAGGCCTATTAATTACTTTTGATGAATATCAAGTCGCACCCTATGTCAATGGAACACAGACCGTGTTAATTCCTTATTCCGTTTTAAAACCCATGTTAGAGCCAGATGCAGCCATTGCTGCCTGCGTTAAAAATACAAGAAGATGTAGTGCAAATAATTTATTGACTGGCGGTTTTATCGACGAAGCGGTCAATGCTAAGCATGGTGTCTTCGATCCAATCCTTAGTTAATTTTAAAATTTCTTCAGATGTTCGATCTTTGCTTTCAATGAGCGGCCCAATCGCAACTTGTATGGTGCCAGGTTGTTTAATGAATTTACGTTTCGGCCAGCATCGTCCTGCATTATGTGCAACAGGCATGACGGGATATCCTGTTGCTGCTGCTAAACGCGCACCCCCTAATTTATATTTGCCGACTGTTCCCGGTGCAACGCGTGTGCCTTCGGGAAAGACCATAATCCACCGTCCCTGATCCAAGCATTTTCGTCCCTTATCTATAATTTGCTGCATTGCACTTGCCTTATCACTGCGATTAATCACAATGGGATCAGCAGCAGCTAAGCCCCAACCAAAAAAAGGTACCCAAAGTAATTCACGTTTAGCAATGGGCGCAGGATCATGAAAAAGTAAGGGAAGCATAAATGTTTCCCAAGTGGATTGATGTTTACACATCACAATGCCAGCTCGATTGTCAGGAATATTTTCCAAGCCTTCAATATGATAATCAATATGACAAAGATATTTGAGCACAATTAAATAAGTTCGTAAAAATTGACGAATGATGGCATGACGCCATTTGAGCGGCAGCACGATGGCAAATATCACAATAATGCTGTAAATGATAATAGAGGTAAGAGAATACATTGAAAAAAGCAGGGAGCGAATAAATAAATTAAATTGAGAATAGGCGGGCTTGGTCATGATTTATTTCTCTCAATCACATAGGATGCAGCATGTGCCAAATCAACAAAGGAAGGAACATGAATTAATTCTGCCGCGTGTTTTTTCAGTACAATTTGCCCATTGCCGCTTAACACAAGGATGGGCAAACAACCTGCTGATTGCGCTGCCAGCACATCAACATAGGAATCACCAATAAAAAAAGTATGGGCCAAATCGAGCGGATATTTTTCTTGCATTTGATAAAGTAAACCTGCTTTTGGCTTACGGCATACACAGCCATCATCGGGATGATGCGGGCAAAAAAAGATTTCTTCGACGTGACCGCCAACAGCGGCTAATTCCATCATTAATTTTTCATGGATCAAATCAAGCATCGCTAAATCATAATAACCACGGGCAATGCCAGATTGATTGGTCGCAATTAAAATACGAAAACCATGACGATTCAATTCTGCAATGGCTTCTAAACTACCGGGAATCGGCAGCCATTCTTCAGGCGATTTAATGTATTCGCGAGATTCGTAATTGATGACGCCGTCGCGGTCGAGAATCACAAAGGTCATTATTTTTCTCTTATAAAGTTGTAGCTTTATTGTGAGGAGGTTTGTTGTTGCGTAGGTGTTCGTCGTTGCTGAAGCGTTCGTCGTTGCGAGGAGTGCTTTTTACGACGAAGCAATCCAGGCTTCGACTTTTATAAAAAAGCAACATTTAATAAAAGTCGAAGCCTGGATTGCTTCGTCGTAAAAAGCACTCCTCGCAACGACGAACGCTTCAGCAACAACAAACTTCTTCGCAATAACACTATTACTGAAAACTGAGAAGTATAATACGAATGGGAGATAAATATCACCCTTCATCCCGCAAGAATAGCGGGATGAAAAGGATGATGAATGCCAGATTAGTCAAATTTGTAAATGAGACCAACTGTGAAGGCATCAGTACGTGGTTGTACTTGTGTTCCAGCAAATTTCTGTGAACGATAAGAGGTGTAATCATATTCACCACGTAAGTCCACATTTTGCGTTAAGCTGGTTTGCATACCGACACCAATCTGACCACCGGTTAAGGTTTTGGATTTGGAATAAGTTGAAACGCCAGCTGCAGATGATTTTGCTTGGAAGCTTGAACGCACTACGCCAACACGTGCATATGCCATTGTGTCGTTGCTAATCATCACGCCTGGAATAAAGCTAATGCCATAACCATATCTTTCATTCACTGTGGCTTTACTGCTGCCAATAGTTGTTTTTGACTGGGTGTTGGTCGCATCAACAAATGCTTCACCACCTAGATAGATACTTTGGCTAACGAGCGTACCATAACCAGCAAAAAGATTGCCGATTGCACCACGACCGCCTAACTCATAGTTAGCAACACCAGGATTTTTCAGATTAAATGTACCACTGTTAACACCAACGCTAGCACCGACATAAGGACCGGTAGCAGCAAATGCAACAGAGGATGATGCAGCTAAAATAGCACTTGCAAGAATTAACTTTTTAAACATGTCTCACTCCTATTTTTTATTTGGACTATTCACATCCTGCATTCTTCATCTCGTTTTCGGATGTTTGAGATAAAGACACAACTAACAAAATGTCAGTTGTGTATCTTCTATCTGCGCGTCCATGAATACACAATAAGAGTGGTATCCAGATACGAAGCCGGGGAATCATACCTCATAATTAATAGAGATTCCACCATATATCGGATATCTGTTTAGTTGGTGTACAAACGCTGGCCCTCACCCCCTGCCCCTCTCCCCTCGCAAAAAGCGCTCCGGGAGAGGGGAGTCCTCTAATTTTTTTCGGAGAAAGTTAGAAAGCTCCCCTCGCCCGGAGCGCTTTTTGCGAGGGGAGAGGGGCAGGGGGTGAGGGTGCTTTTTGCGTCACCTCAAAAAATATTTTTATTACTTCTTATTCACATCATACGACAGAAAAACTTCATTCAACTGCCTAGCAACCCGAATAAAAGTTGTACGCTTAGACAATTCTTTTAAACGATGCGCGCCAACATAAGTGCAGGTTGAGCGAATACCGCCCAAAATATCAAGTACGGTATTTTTGACTGGGCCGCGATAGGGCACATCAACTGAACGACCTTCACTTGCGCGATAATCAGCCACCGTACCATGATGACGTTCCATCGCTTCTGCAGAACTCATGCCATAAAAGCGCTTAAATGGCTTGCCATTTTGTTCAACGATATCGCCTAGGCCTTCATCATGCCCAGCCAGCATACCGCCTAGCATGACAAAATCTGCGCCTGCTGCAAAAGCCTTGGCCACGTCTCCTGGTGTGACACAGCCGCCATCAGCACAAACATGACCGCCTAGGCCGTGAGCTGCATCTGCACATTCAATGATGGCTGATAATTGCGGATAACCAACCCCAGTTTTTTCTCTTGTGGTACAAACAGAACCCGGGCCTATGCCAATTTTGACAATATCTGCGCCCGATAAAATTAATTCTTCCACCATTTCCCCTGTGACAACATTACCTGCCATGATGACAGCATGCGGATATTTTTCGCGCAAATGTTCAAGGCAGGAAACAAATCTTTCTGTATAACCATTGGCTACATCCAAACAAATGAAAGGGGCTTTTATCGCCGCCATAATCTCATCCAGCCTGGTGATTTCAGCTTCTGCAATACCTAAGGAAACAAAGGCAGAAGAAAGCACAGGCGCATGTTCTTTTGCAAATTGCTTCCAATCTGCTAAGGCAATATATTTACCCAAGGCTGTCAGCAAACCATGTTCTGCCAAGGCAATGGCCATTTGAAAAGTGCCCGTATGATCCATATTAGAGGCAATGATAGGAACACCATTCCAAGTAGATTGGGTATGTCTAAAACGAAATTCTCTTTCTAGGGATACATCCGCGCGAGTTTTTAACACACTGCGCTTGGGGCGAATGAGGACATCACGAAAATCTAGTTTCACGTCATTTTCAATACGCATGGCAATCCTCGCTTTCAACAATCATTCCATCATCCTAACTACCCACTCGTTAGGGAAAGAAGGTATTTTTTTATACCCCCTCACCCCAACCCTCTCCCCCAATAAAAAGCATTGGGGGAGAGGGGGTTAGTTACCCATCATCTTAGACTTTTTTCTAAGACGTGCATAATAAAATCCATCCATCTCATGCATACCAGGTAAAATTTGTCGGCCAATTTCCATTTCGATTCCCCAATCTGCCTGAATTCGATCTTCTTCTGCATCGCTATGTGAGCCAAGAAAATCTCGCAGCACTGACACATTTTCTTCGATAAAAAAGGAACAAGTAGCATAGAGAAGTAAACCGTCTGGCTTCAATAAGGGCCATAATGAAGTGAGCAAATGCCTTTGTTCTTTTGCAAGCACGGGAATATCTCGAGCCTCACGCAATAATTTAATATCAGGATGACGACGAATGACACCGCTTGCAGAACAAGGTGCATCAATTAATATTCGATCAAAACGCTGTCCATCCCACCATGCTTTTGTGTCTGCCGCATCAGCAGTTACACAAATGGCTTGTTGTTTTAAACGAGATAAATTTTCTTTAATTACTAGCATCCGTGCTGGCTCTTTTTCAACAGCGAGCACTGTTAACTGAGGTTCAATTTCTAAAAGCTGTGTCAATTTGCCGCCAGGTGCAGCACAGGCATCTAAGACTCGCATATCAGATTTTACTTGCAATAATTCAGCTGCCAATTGCGCAGCACCATCTTGCACAGAAATTTCGCCCGCATAAAATCCTGGCAAACTTTCTGCCGCCATCGGGGACGCGAGTACAATTCCCATTGCAGTTTCTTTAATTTCTTTTGCAATTTCCTCGCCTAATTTTTTTATATAATCAGCACGCCTAATTTGCTGACGATTCACCCGCAATGAAAAGGGCGGATGTTGATTATTTGCCTCTAATATGGCTTGCCAATGCGCTGGCCATGCTTGTTTTATTTTTTTGATCCACCATGAGGGATGTGCATATAAAGCTTCTTCATCTTCTGCAATGATTGCTGATAATTGCGCATGCTGACGCAAATATTCGCGCAATACCGCATTCACAAAACCACGCGCCCAATTTTTTTTAAGCGAGTTCACAGCAGCAACTGTCTCAGCAAGGGCTGCATGCGGCGCTGTGCGCATTTCCATTAATTGAAATAAACCAACCAAAACTAAGGCATGCACATCACTATCCTGTTCTCTCATTGGTTTTTTTAATAAATGACTGAGCACCACATCAAGGCGTGAATAAAAACGACAAACACCATAGCAAAGTGCTTGGACAAAAGCACGATCACGCGCGTCTTGCAAAGAAGTTAGCGCTGGATTTAAAACATCAGCCAAGGATGCGCCTTGAGTGACTTGATTGATGACTCGTGCTGCGATTAAGCGAAGATTCATGTAAATTTTTCACCGACTTTGAGTAAGGCATGATGCGCATTATAAAAATCAGCGATTGATATCGCTTTGCTGCCAGGCAATTGCACTTGCAATAAACGCAGCGCGCCCTTTGTCGTTGCAATATCAAGACCATCTGGTCCTGCATGTAAAATGGTACGCGGTGCTTTATCATGCATTATATTAATTGGTATAGCTTGCCAGATACGCAATGATTGTCCCTGCCATGAGGTATAGGCAACAGGCCAGGGATTAAAGGCACGAACTTCACGTGCTAATTCATCCGCAGGACGTATCCAATCAATTAAGGCTTCTTCCTTGCTAAGTTTTTCTGCATAAGTGGCAAACGCATTATTTTGCGGTTGGGCCCTCACTTGATGCTGCTCAAGTAAATCTAAGGTTTGCAATAAAGCTTGTGCGCCTAGTTTCGCAAGATGATCATGCAAACTTTCTGCTGTTTCCTGCGGTGAAAGTGTATATTCTCGTTGTAACAAAACAGGGCCGGTATCTAAGCCCACATCCATTTGCATGATGCTAACACCTGTTTTCGTATCGCCAGCATAAATGGTGCGTTGAATGGGAGCAGCCCCTCGCCAACGCGGTAAGAGAGAAGGATGAATATTAATACATCCTAATCGTGGAAGAGATAAGACTGCTGCTGGTAGTAATAATCCATAGGCTGCGACCACCATTACATCTGCATTAAAATTCGCGAGTATTGATTGTTCATGCTCATCTTTAAGTGATTTCGGTTGATGAAGAGGTAATTGATAGCTTAGAGCTAATTGCTTAACTGCACTTTGCACCAACTTCAAACCACGTCCAGCGGGACGATCAGGCTGGGTATAAACTGCAAGAATTTGATGGGAGGAATGGAGTAGTGCTTCTAGGGCTACTTCGGCAAAATTTGGGGTACCAGCAAAAATAATTTTCATGTGAGCATGAACCTTCTGGATATTTGCTGTGAAGGTTCGTCGTTGCGCAGGCCTTCGTCGTAAAAAGCACTCCTCGCAACGACGAACGCTTCAGCAACGACGAAGGCCTGCGCAACGACGGACACCTGCGTAATAACACTCATCCTGCTCGCTTCGCCTTCTCAATTTTCTTACGAATACGCTCATTCTTCAAACGCGACAAATGATCGATAAATAAAATACCGTCCAAATGATCAATTTCATGTTGAAAGCAAGCTGCCATTAATCCTTCCACTTCCATTTCTATTTTTTTCCCTTGTAAATCCATGCCAATTAAACGCACCTTCATCGCGCGTTCTACTTTTTCATAGGCACCGCCGCCAACTGATAAGCATGCCTCTGCCTCATATTGACTGCCTTCACGATAAATAATTTCGGGATTCAAGATACAGGAAGCTTGGTCGTGGGTTTCGGAAAGATCCATGGTAAATAAACGTTGATGAATATTGACTTGCGTCGCAGCCAAACCAACGCCCTCACTCGCATACATGGTTTCATACATATCGTGAACGATACGTTTTAATTCATCATCAATCTGCGTGATGGGTTTTGCCTTAATTCGTAAACGCGGATCAGGGTATGTAAGGATTTCTAATAAAGCCATGGTTATTACTCATTAATAATTCTATAAACCTTTCGAGACGGCGCAGCCCTCACCCCCTGCCCCTCTCCCCTCGCAAAAAGCGCTCCGGAAGAGGGGAGCTCTCTAATTTACTCCTGGATAACTTAGAACGCTCCCCTCTTCCGGAGCGCTTTTTGCGAGGGGAGAGGGGCAGGGGGTGAGGGCTGCGCCGTCTCGAAAGGTATACATTTTATAACGACCCTGTGCAAACATCAAACATTTTCACTACGAGACATCTCTATTTGCCCTAAACCATCTCTATATACCCTAAGCGCCGCTTCCTGCTCACCCAAACTTTCCAGTAATTTACCATAGGCGAGTGACGCTTCTGCATTAGCCCGAAGTAACAAACACTTTTCAAAATAATCCTTTGCCTTCCCCCATAATTGCACTCGCACACATAATTTGCCTAACAATAATAATAATTCAGGATGCTGGCCATAGGCTTTCAGCCATGTGCCCGCAATCACTAATTGATTATTCAATGAAGAAAAATTAAGCGTTCCATAAATATTAACTAATTCAGGCTGCCAATGATGTTTTAATGTTTTGCGAATCAAAGCTTCCATTTCCCTTGTCGTTTCTACGCCCGTCACCGGTGCATGCCGCGCTAATAAAGTAACATAGGCACAGACCACATCAGGATGTTTTTTCAAATAGCGAGGGACTTGGTTCCATAATTGCCGTATCTCTGTCAAATTTCGATGGGCCGCTTGACGAAACAATTCACAATAAATATTTTTTTCAAATATTTCCGCTTGCTCTGCTGTTACAATTTTTGCTTTACGCATAGTAGGTAGCAAGGCTTGTAATTGTGTCCAATCATTAAGACGCGTGTAGGCTTTTTCTAATAATTTAATCACACGCGGATGATGCGGAGATAATTGACGCAAATGATTGAGTGTGGCAAGCGCATGCTCCCACTGATGCTGCTCCATTTCTAATTCTGCCTGAGTCAAACCAATGGCTACATTGGCATTGGGAGTGCAATCATAGGCTGCTTGAATATGCTTATCACGACGATCTAAGGCAGCTTGCTCTTGTGCCGCTTTGGCAGCAGCTAAATAATTAATGAGTGGCTCAACCGATTGATTGACGCCTGCTAATAATAAACGTTCTGATTTTTTCCAACGCCCTTCAATTAGCAAAGATAAACCATGCTGCGTTTTACTATAGGCACGTTGCACGCTGCGCTTATCAAGCCATTGCTTAAAACGAAACCATAGAAATTGACATTGATCTATGCTGACAATCAAAACATAAAACAAACTAAAAATAACAATCAGTGACAAGGCAACAAACCACAGCGGCATTTGCACCATCCAATGATGATAAACCAGCAGCAAATAGCCTGGATGGCGCATGATCTCCATCCCCACCCATACAGAGACAATTAAAAATAGCAGAAAAACAATTAATCTCCGCATAGATAAACTCCTATGATGCCGCGCTAGTTTGCGCTAAATATTGATCGAAGGCCTGCGATGTCGCATCTAAATTAATCGCGGATGCTTGAATATTTATTTTTTGCAAAGCCTCTACATTATCTAACATCGATTTAGTTTCATTGGCATTTTGTTCGAAATATAATTTTATCCAGTCTTGCATGCGTGCAAGATTATTTTGAAAAATCGCATTATTGCGATGTAAAACAGCCCACATGGCAGCTTCACATTGTGCATGTAAATTTTGATAAAGAAATATTTTTTCTTCTGGCAGAATTAAGGGTAAAGCCGTTGATGCAGTATTGCGAACAATGACAATCTTGCGCAAGGCTTGCCAGGATTGCGCCAAGCCTGCCTTCCACCAAGGCAGGGAAGCAGCAGGTTGTTCTGTGCTGGCTGGCGCAGTATCTGCTATTAAGGGATGAGAAGGCAGCGGCAATTGATCTAATAAATTATTTAATGCCGCTAAGCGTAAATAAAGTGCGGTAATATCCACAACAGGTACCGCTTGTAAACTTGCAATATCCGTCGCTACTGCTTTTCGCAATTCAAGCACCTTGCTATTTTGTGCTTTTTGTAATACTTGATCAGCACTTTCTAATAAATTAAGTGCCATTTGCGTATCCGATGAAAATTGCAAATGATCATTGGCTAATTTGACTAGATAAGCCGCTTCTGCCACATACCATTTTTCTAAATCCCCTTTTTGCGCCGCCTGCCATGCTGCAATTAATTGTGCCTGTTGATTGGTCAAGGCCTGTGATTGCTGTGTATTCTGCTGCAAAGCTTCTATCGATTTTTGTAAATCAGCAAGCTCAGTTTTGTTTGCACTTGTGTCATTTTGAACTTCAGAGATCGATTTTGCCAGTGCGACATTAATTTTTGCTAATTGAAAATAACCATAGCCAAAGGCAGCGAAAAACACGACCACGGCAAAAGTCGAAATAAAAAATCCCAAGCCTGCCCAATTGAAACGGCGTTTTTTGCCTGTTTTTTCATCAGTGGTGATTTGTTCTGTCATAAAAACCCTTCTCTGCAAGTAGCTCTAAAATCGATGGGTGACTCGCATTCCGTGCTACCCATATTGTCTGAAACCCTAAATCATGCGCAAGTATTTTTATCCTTTCACTGACTACAATTAAAGGAATCTTGAATAACATTGGCCAAAAAGATGCGCCAAGCAAGATTTTTAAATTAAGCACAGCTTCATAGGAAGTGCAAACCGTTGCCTTAATGACAGTTTTTTGCAACAAAGAGAGAACTTCTTCATTCATGCTTTTTGCTAATACACGACGATAGGCTAGCACTGGCAATACTGTTGCACCGCGCTCTCTTAACGTTTGCGCTAAATATTCTCGTCCACCTTCACCGCGGATGATAGCAATTTTTTTATTTTCAAGCCCTTGAAAAGCGGGCATGGCTAATAAGCCTTCACTGCACCAATTGTCTGCCGGAAAAATAATGTCTTGATAACCCGCTGCTTGCAAGGCACTCGCCGTACTTGCACCGACTGCAGCTAGCTGGCAGTGAGAGGGCAAGGGAAAGGGCAAACTTTCCGCAACCGCTTGTGGACTATTAAAAATAATCCAATCTTGTTCAGGTAAAAGGGCTAGGGCTTGTTGAAATGGCGGCGTATGCGTCAGAGAAACAAAGTCAATCGTGGGGAAATGAACAGCCTGCCCCCCTTTTTCTCTGATCTGTTGACAGAGTGCCAAGCCCTTAGCCCCTGCTTGCGTTACAAGAATGTAGAAATCATGGCTAGTCATTAAACTCTCTTAAAATATTAGCTGCGCCTTGCTGCAATAATTCTTCAGCAGCGCGTGTTCCTAAACTATCTGCCTGCTTGGGATGTCCTTGTATTCGCACCCGCAATAGGCGAGTTCCTTCACGGTTTGCGACTAAACCTCGCAAACTTAATTCATCGTGATGAATTTGCGCATAAGCAGCAACAGGCAGTTTACAACCGCCTCCCAATTGACGACACAGTGCGCGTTCGGCCGTCACACAAACACTAGTCACCTCATCATTTAAGGCTGCAATTAATGCTTGGATGTGATGATCATCTTCCCGGCATTCAATCCCCAAAGCGCCTTGACCAACTGCTGGCAATGATTCTTCTATTGAAAGATAAGTACGAATTCTATCGCTCAAATGCACTCGGATTAAACCAGCTGCCGCTAAAATAATAGCGTCAAAATCGCCCTGATCAAGACGTTTTAGACGCGTGTGAATATTACCGCGTAAATTTTCTAAGTTAAGATCAGCGCGCAAGGCTCGCAATTGTGTCTGTCTGCGTAAACTCGAAGTACCAACACGCGCGCCATGAGGCAATTCTCCCAATGATTTATACTGGGTGGAAACAAAGGCATCACGCGGTTCTGCCCGTTTGCAAATGACAGGAATCACTAAACCCGGCGGCAATTCCATCGGCACATCTTTCATTGAATGGACTGCGATATCGGCACGGCCATCGAATAAGGCTTCTTCTAATTCTTTGACAAATAATCCCTTGCCGCCAATATCAAGCAAACTGACATCTAAACGTTTATCAGCCTGTGTCGTGATGCCTAATAATTCAACAGCAAGATGGGGATGCGTTGCTTGCAATTGTTCTTTGATCAGTTCTGCCTGACGTAGGGCCAAGGGGCTTTCCCTTGTTGCGATCGTGACTTTTCTTTTTGTCATGGCTGACTCCTGCAAAAGCGGTATAATGACACTCACTAAGTCGGGAAGAGGGATAAACTAACATGAAGAAAGCAAATTTGCTAAAAGATCTTGCTGCACAACTCGCCGACGTATTTCCTGAGCATATTAGTTCACTAAAAAATGATTTTGAAAAAAATTGCCGCAGCATTCTGAGCAAAACTTTTGCCAAATTTGATTTAGTCACCCGCGAAGATTTTGTCACGCAAACTAAAGTCTTGGCGCGAACACGTAAAAAATTGGAAGAATTGGAAAAGAAACTAGCTGCTATAGAAGCATCCTTAAAGAAAAAATAATGAGGAAAATATGTCAGATTTCGCAATCAGCCAACGGGAAGTATTATATCAAGGCTTCTTTCGCATGGCGCGCTATCATTTGCGTTTTAAATTATTTGATGGTGGCTGGAGTAAGACCATCGTGCGAGAATTAATGGAGCGTCCCTCTGCCGTCGGTGTATTACCTTATGATCCCATTGCTGATCGTGTTGTATTAATCGAACAGTTTCGTCCTGGCGCCATGGCGCATACGTCTAAACCCTGGATATTTGAAGTGATTGCAGGTATTTTTAGTCCTGATGAAGCGCCTGACAAAGTTGTCATTCGTGAAGCAGCAGAAGAAGCCGCTTGTGAAATTCTGGATCTTTATCCCATTTGCGAGTATTTTGTCAGCCCCGGCGGTTCCGATGAGTATTTTCATCTTTTTTGCGGCTTAATTGATACAAATTTTATTGACGGTATTTATGGACTTGATGATGAAGGTGAAAATATCCGTGCCTTCAGTTTATCGATGACAGAAGCACAAGCCTTATTAAAACAAGGCAAAATCCAGTCGTCTCCTGCTATTATTGCTTTACAATGGCTGCAATTAAATCATGAATGGTTAAGAGGCTTATGGCAAAAAAAACTCGAACAACAAAGGTAGGTTCCGCTTATACAGCAGAAGCAATTGAAGTCTTAAGCGGTTTGGAACCTGTCCGCCGACGTCCAGGCATGTACACAGCGACCGAAAATGAAAATCATCTCGCCCATGAAGTCATTGATAATAGCACTGATGAAGCCTTAGAAGGCCATGCTAATCGCATTGATGTGATTGTCCATAAAGATAATTCACTGGAAGTCAGTGATAATGGCCGCGGCATGCCAGTTGATCTCCATCCTGAAGAACGCGTCTCAGGTGTCGAATTAATTTTAACGCGCTTACATAGCGGTGCAAAATTTTCTAATCGCCAATATCGTTTTTCTGGTGGTTTACATGGTGTTGGTGTTTCTGTTGTCAATGCGCTTTCAAAAAAATTAGAAGTGACAATTAAACGCGGCGGCAATATTTATGCCATGCAATTTGCCCATGGCGAAAAAACATCTGATTTAAAAATTATTGGCAAAACAGTCAAAGGTGAAACGGGTACCACGGTGCGCTTTTGGCCAGAAGAAAAATATTTTGATACACCACGTTTTATTGTCAACAAATTAAAGCATACTTTGCGCGCCAAAGCGGTCTTATGTCCGGGCTTGCACGTCACTTATACTGATGCCCATAGCAATGATAAAGAAGAATGGTACTACGAAAATGGCTTGAGCCATTATCTGCAAGAAACGATTGGCAATGCTGTTTGCATCCCAGAAGAACCCTTCATCGGTTCATTTGCAAGTGATCATGAAGCAGCAGATTGGGCAGTCACTTGGCTGCCAGAAGGCGGTGATATCGTCGCAGAAAGCTATGTCAATTTAATTCCCACCTTTCAAGGCGGCACCCATGTCTCTGGTTTTCGTGTGGGATTATCAGATGCCTTGCGCGACTTTTGTGAATTTCGTAATTTATTACCGCGCGGCATCAAATTAACTGCCGATGATCTTTGGGAACAATGCGCTCATATCATTTCCGTTAAATTACATGAACCGCAATTTGCTGGGCAAACTAAAGAACGTTTATCTTCACGTGAATGTGCTGCCTTTGTCTCAGGTGTCGTTAAAGATGCTTTTACTTTATGGCTTAATCAACATGTCGCCCTAGGTGAAGCTTTAGCTCAACTTGCCATTACTAATGCACAAAAACGCTTAAAAGCAGCGCAAACTGTCTCACGTAAAAAAATCACAGCGGGACCCGCCTTACCTGGAAAATTAATTGATTGTTCTTCACAAGATTTAAAATATAGCGAATTATTTTTAGTTGAAGGGGATTCAGCTGGCGGCTCAGCAAAACAAGCACGTGATCGTGAATATCAAGCTGTCATGCCCTTACGCGGTAAAATTCTTAATACTTGGGAAGTAGATTCTAGTTCGGTTTTATCTTCACAGGAAATTCATGATATTTCTGTAGCGATTGGTGTCGATCCGGGCTCTAGTGATATCAGCGGTTTACGTTATGGCAAAATTTGTATTTTAGCTGATGCAGATTCTGATGGTAATCATATTGCAACTTTACTATGCGCTTTGTTCGTCAAACATTTTCGTCCCTTGGTAGCAGCAGGGCATATTTGCGTTGCCATGCCGCCTTTATTTCGTATTGATCATGGTAAAGATGTTTACTACGCCTTAGATGAAGCAGAAAAACAAGGCGTGCTTGATCGCATCAATTCAGAATATAAAGACAAAAAACCTAAGATTGGTGTGGTGCGTTTCAAAGGATTAGGTGAAATGAATCCTCTGCAATTACGTGAAACAACCATGGATCCTAACACACGCCGTCTCATGCGTTTAACGATCAAAGAAAAAGACCAGACTGATGAAATGCTTGATATGCTGCTTGCGAAAAAACGTGCGCATGATCGCAAGACATGGTTGGAACAGAAGGGTAATTTAGCGGAAGTGGTGTAAAAAGCGTTTGTCATTCCCGCGCAGGCGGGAATGACAAACGCCTGCGTAATGACAACGATTAGTAGGAGTAGCAAATGTCCGCCGTAACCAACATTGAACATGTTTCCGTTTATGAATACACGGAAAAAGCCTACCTCGATTATTCGATGTATGTCATTTTAGATCGTGCCCTGCCGCACATTGGCGACGGCTTAAAACCCGTGCAGCGCCGCATTATTTATGCCATGTCAGAATTGGGTTTAAAATCTGTTTCCAAGCCTAAAAAATCTGCGCGTACCGTCGGTGATGTTCTCGGTAAATTTCATCCGCATGGTGATAGCGCTTGCTATGAAGCCATGGTTTTAATGGCGCAACCCTTTTCCTATCGTTATCCTTTAATTGAAGGCCAAGGAAATTTTGGTTCGCCAGATGACCCGAAGTCCTTTGCTGCTATGCGTTACACAGAATCTCGTTTATCACCCTATGCTGATGCCTTACTCACTGAATTAGGTGCAGGCACTGTTGAGTGGGTGCCTAATTTTGACGGTAGCTTACGCGAACCTTCTTTATTACCCGCGCGTCTTCCCAATGTTTTATTGAATGGAACAACGGGCATTGCTGTTGGCATGGCGACCGATATTCCGCCGCATAATTTACACGAATTAGTGAATGCATTAACTCATCTGCTTGATAATCCAGAAGCCACACTCGCTGATGTTTGTAAATTAGTACCTGGCCCTGATTATCCGACTGAAGCAGAAATCATTACACCACGGACTGAGTTAAAAGAATTATATCGCACGGGTAATGGCAGCATTCGTATGCGTGCTGTTTATGAAGAAGAAGACGGCGAAATTATTATTACCGCATTGCCCTATCAAGTTTCTGGCGGTAAAGTACTCGAACAAATTGCGCAGCAAATGCAAGACAAAAAGTTGCCGCTGGTTTCTGATTTACGCGATGAATCTGATCATGAAAATCCAACACGTTTAGTTATTATTCCACGCTCAAATCGCGTCGACATTGAACCCTTGATGGATCACTTATTTGCAACAACAGATTTAGAACGTAGTTATCGTGTTAATTTAAACATGATTGGCTTAAATGGCCGCCCGCAAGTTAAGGGTTTATTGCAAATTTTAAATGAATGGTTGAGCTATCGCTTAGCAACAGTCAAACGACGTTTACAATATCGTTTAGATGCGATCAATCACCGATTACATCTCTTAGAAGGTTTGATTATTGTTTATCTTAATTTAGATGAAATCATTCGTATCATTCGCAGAGAAGATGAACCCAAACCTATTTTAATCAAACGTTTTAAATTAAGTGATGAACAAGCGGATGCCATTCTCGATACCAAGTTACGTCATTTAGCAAAATTAGAAGAAATGCAAATTCGACGTGAACAAGATAATTTAAATAAGGAAGGCGATACGATAGAAAAAACTTTGGGATCTTCTGCGCGTTTGAAAAAATTAATTCGTGAAGAATTAATTGCCGATGCAGAAAAATATGGTGATAAACGTAAATCACCATTGATCGCGCGCAAAGAAGCGCAAGCCATGAAGGAAACAGAAATTTTACCCACTGAAGCGATTACTGTAGTGTTGTCACAAAAAGGTTGGGTGCGTTCTGCCAAAGGTCATGAGATTGATCCTCGAACTTTAAATTATAAAGCGGGCGATGAATTCCTAGTTGCTGCGATTGGCCGTAGTAATCAAATGGCTGTTTTTCTTGATTCAACAGGACGGGCTTATTCCTTAGCAGCTCATACTTTACCTTCTGCACGTGGACAAGGTGAGCCATTAACAGGCAAATTAACACCACCGCCTGGCGCTGAATTTGTCGGTGTTATTCTCGATGAACCTGAACAACTTTATGTGCTTGCTTCTGATGCGGGTTATGGTTTTATTGCGAAATTAGGTGAATTACATGCTAAGAATCGTGCAGGTAAAACTATTTTATCAACTCCCAATGGCTCGCGTGCACTAGCACCAAAATTAGCCATGCCCATTGAAAATAATTATTTGGCGGCTGTCACGAATACCGGATATTTACTGATTATTCCGCTTAAAGATTTGCCGCAATTAGCAAAGGGCAAAGGGAATAAAATTATTAATATTGCGAGCAGTAAAGTTGCCTCACGTGAAGAATTTGTGAAAGATATGATTGTGCTTAAGCCATCGCAAAGTTTATTGATTGTAGGTGAAGGTAAACCCTTTACCTTAAAGCCGAGTGATTGGAAACATTTTCTTGGGGAGCGTGCGCAGAGGGGGCATAAGTTACCGAGGGGCTGTAGGAGTGTGAGTGGTTTGGGGGTTGAGGGGTAGGTATTCGTCGTTGCTGTAAGGGACGCATAATTCGTTGATGAATAGCTTGGAGCAGCATTCAAATACAATGAAAGCGTTCAGTAAGGAAGCCTTCCCCTTTGGGGAAGGTGCCCACAGGGCGGAAGGGGGATCAATCAAAATGCGGGATTCGCTACAACAACGAGCAGAGTAAGTTCGCAGCTGACAAAAAATACTTAACTGGACTGAAATATCAAATAATAATTTTAGGACGTATTGCAGATGATCTGGAATATTTTTATTCCCCTTCCGCCCTGTGGGCACCTTCCCCAAAGGGGAAGGCTTCCTTACTGAACGCTTTCATTGTATTTGAATGCTGCTCCAAGCTATTCATCAACGAATTATGCAACCCTTACAGTTGCGAGGAGTGCTTCAGCAACGACGAATACCTGTAAAGATATCCCACGTGGTCTATTACAACGCACACCACTACCTCCCCTTCGTCGCTCCTGGCAATCCATATCCCCCATAAGTCTTATCATTTTTTGTCAAATCAAACTGAATGGGTTTTTGCTGGTTCCAAAATGAAAAGGATAAATCGACAGCACTTACTCGATGATATTCAGGCATTCTGGGTAATTGATATTCATGAAACTTTTCAGTCAACTCTCTGAATGATGTCTGTTTATCTGGAAAATGAATATTCCAAGTTGGCGCATTGCCTTGACTCCATATGTCAAAAGTATTCCATGATGGATCATCAGCGAGATCGTTTTCGTCATGAGTAAGATCATTGTGCAGCATAGGAACACCTCGTTTAGTTGTATTATTCTATGTATTAAAGTGATGCAAGCAATTCTAGCACAAAAATGACATGCACTACTTCATGAAAGTAAGAAGATTCATACCCATTTTCGTAGCCTTCCTCAGAAATGCCTTATCCAAGCTCGCAAAGTTATTTCCAAGTTGCTTAGAAGTAGCAAGATGCATTGCATCTGCAAAATCAAATCCCTGAGCATACCATTGCATAGCTTTAATAATGCATCCAGGATCTTCAACAGTGAGATTAGGTAATCCCAAAAGACTTTCAAATGCATTATGTATCACTTCTGTTTCAAATTCATATGTGTAACGTAATACCCATTCGGTTTCTAATAAAACACTCTTACAAATAAATATTTCATTGTTTCCTATGAGTTTTTTAGCATAACGTGCTTGTTCAATATCATCATTAGTAAAAAATCTGATAAGGAGGTTGGTATCAATTCCGATCATTTTTGCTTTTTAGCTCCCTTTGCAATGCCTTCCTTCATCTGCTTAAGCGATTTCCGTGGACCTTTGTAATTGACACATCCACTAACTTCGTCGATGGTGGTGGGCTTATAAGGCATGCGAGGTGTTAATAAAAGGCCTTGATCTGTATCAATGACAACAAACTCCAATCCAGGCTGCCATCGATGCGCCTCTCTAATATGCTGGGGAATAATAATTTGTCCTTTACTGGATAAGCGGGTTGTGTTCATTGTAGGTACTCACAGGTAAGACTACAGTAAGATTATATTAGCATCCGCTTTTTTAATCTAGTCATTCATCAAATTATCAACTTTATCGTTGAATTTACTTATATTCATACCACTCCCCCAACACCGCAAACAATTCCTTCAATCCCTCACCCTTCATCGCAGAAAAAATTTGGCAGCTGACTAAATCATATTTCTCAGCAATTTCCGCCTTCACTTCTTTTAAGGTTTGCGCGGCGGCACTACGACTCAATTTATCGGCCTTATTTAATAAAATATGCACGGGCAAATCACCGCGATGCGCGCAATAATCCAATAATTGCCAATCGGTCGGTTTCAAAGGATGACGAATATCCATGACTAAAACCAAACCCTTTAATGATTCTCGTGTGGAAATATATTGATCGACCGTTTTCTGCCATTTTTCTTTGGCCGCCAGTGGAACTTTGGCATAGCCATAGCCAGGTAAATCTGCAATGCGGCGCGTTTCATCTATCACAAAGATATTGACCTGTTGAGTACGGCCCGGTGTTTTACTCACACGTGCCAAATTTTTACTGCGGGTAATTTTATTTAACACACTGGATTTACCCGCATTTGAGCGGCCAACCATGGCAACTTCTATCCCCTGGTCCGCTGGTAATTGTTTTACATCTGCCGCACTTAACAAAAAATAGGCTTTTTGATAGTGTGATGTTGTGTCACGTAATGGCATAATCCTACCCTTTCTATTGGAAAACCTATGATACTGAATTCTTTGAATGAGGCACAGCAGCAAGCTGTGCAAGCACCGCTTGGTCATCAACTTGTCTTAGCGGGTGCTGGCAGTGGCAAAACGCGCGTGCTAACTCATCGCATTGCCTGGCTGGTTGAAATGGAAAAAATTTCACCCTCGCAAATTCTTGCCGTCACTTTTACCAATAAAGCAGCCAATGAAATGCGCACACGCATCGAATCACTGCTAAATATTTCCGCTAAAATCATGTGGATTGGCACTTTTCACGGCTTATCGCATCGATTTTTGCGTATTCATTGGCAGGAAGCAAATCTACCTCAATCCTTTCAAATTCTGGATTCTGACGACCAGTTTCGCATGATACGCCGTATCATTCAGGCTTTAAATCTCGATGAAGACCGCTTTCCGCCCAAGGAAGCGCAATGGTTTATTAATGCGCAAAAAGAAGAAGCACGAGAACCGCATCAAGTTGAAGTGCGTGATTTTGCCGCGCAGACTCTCATTAAAATTTATCAAGCTTATCAAGAAGCTTGTCAGCGTGCCGGTGTCATTGATTTCGCCGATTTATTATTAAAAACCTATAAGCTGATGCACAATCATCCTGAAATACGCGCGCAATATCAACAGCGCTTTCGATGTTTGCTGGTCGATGAATTTCAAGATACGAACACGCTTCAATATGCTTGGTTGAAAATATTTGCCGGTGAAGAAAATGCCGTCATGATTGTGGGCGATGATGATCAATCCATTTATGGATGGCGCGGTGCGCGTGTAGAAAATCTTCAACGCTTTTCTAAAGATTTTCCGAGCGCAAAGATTATTCGTCTCGAACAAAATTATCGTTCAAGCGGCACCATTCTCAAAGCAGCCAATGCTTTGATCGAGCAAAATGCAGGGCGTTTAGGCAAAAATTTATGGACGCAGGGCACAGAAGGTGAACCCATCACTGTCTATGCTGCTTTTAATGAAGCCGATGAAGCGTTTTTCATTGTCAATCGCATCCGTGAATGGCGGCAGCAGCAAGAAAAATTAAGTGATGTCGCCATTTTATATCGTTCAAATGCACAATCCCGTGTGATTGAAGAAGCCTTGATGCAATTTGGCATTCCCTATCGCGTTTATGGAGGCTTGCGTTATTTTGATCGACAGGAAATTAAAGATGCCCTGGCTTATTTACGCATTATTGCTAATCGTACGGATGATCCAGCCTTCGAACGTATTATTAACACACCGCCGCGCGGTATTGGTGATCGCACGATTAGCGCTATTCGCGATCATGCACGCACTTGCGGTATTACCCTTTGGGCTGCTTTAGAAACTTTATTACAACAAAAATATTTTAGCGCGCGCACAGAAACTTCTTTAATTAATTTTATTCAATTAATCGAAAAATTATCTATCGATGCAGAATTACATAAGCAAGTAGAAGCCTTATTAAATACAAGCGGCTTGCTTGATCATTATCGCAAAGAAAAGGGCGAGAAGGGATTAACGCGCGTAGAAAACTTGGAAGAATTAATTAATGCTGCCTATCAATTCACACAAGATGGCGTGCCAGAAGATATGCAGCCGCTTGCTGCCTTTCTTGCCTATGCCGCTTTGGAATCCAGTGATGAGCAAGCAGAAAAATATGAAGATTGCGTGCAATTGATGACGCTGCATTCAGCAAAAGGTTTAGAATTTCCCTTGGTTTTTTTGGCGGGCTGCGAAGAAGAATTATTTCCGCATTATCGTTCAATACAAGATCCCAGCGCGCTCGAAGAAGAACGCAGATTGTGCTATGTCGGTATCACGCGTGCCATGCGTAAATTATGCATGACGTATGCCGATGTCAGACGCTTGCATGGCAAAGAAGTTTATCATCGACCTTCACGTTTTTTACATGAAATACCAGCGGAATTATTAAATGAAATTCGCTTTCGCACCAAGGTGTCGCGGCCTTCTGTTAACGCTAATAGCTATCAACCACAGGCTGCTGGAAAATTCCGTAGCGGGCAGGAAGTGCATCATCGTATTTTTGGTGATGGTACGGTGATTGGACTTGAGGGTGATGGTAATGAGATGAAAGTGAAGGTGCGTTTTGCCAAGGCGGGGACGAAGGTATTGATGGCGGATTTTTTAAGAGCGAGGTAGGTGCGCAAAAAGCGCCCTCACCCCCTGCCCCTCTCCCCTCGCAAAAAGCGCTCCGGGAGAGGGGAGAGTTCTAAATTTTCTCCTCGAAATAGTAAAGGACGCTCCCCTCTTCCGGAGCGCTTTTTGCGAGGGGAGAGGGGCAGGGGGTGAGGGCGCTTTTTGCCTTAATCCTCCACCTATGCTAAATTACAGCACAAATAAAACACAAAACGAGCACATCCATGCAAAGCTGCGCCCAAGTAATCCAAGATTATCAAGCCATTGGCACGATTAAACCCAACTATCCCGATACGCCAATCATTGATTTTCACTCTTTTATCGATGCCGACATGCTAAAACGTGTTGAAGTTCCCGCTGCTGGCCAACCCTATTTGTTTCAATACAGCTTTGCGGTTCCTCATGAGCGAAAATATTCCCATATCACAACTTGGCTTCGACACTACATCGCTTTCTCTCTAGAAAAATATTCGGATATTGAATACGCATTTTCATTTGTACCGCTAAATGAATCTCAGAAAAATGTAATCAGAACAGCCATGGATCAATGGGAAAAGATAGCAAATATTAAATTCATTGAAACCACGGAAACCGATGGTGTATACACCAGCATAGTTCAATTTGAATTGTATGATACTTCTGAGAAAACAATACGTAAATTTGATTGCAAATTAGATAATCCATTTTATAAAGGAAATTTTTTTCCAACACACAATTCTATCAATGCGCTTGCTATCAATGGATACTACTTTAATCACTGTGAATCTATTCATTCGCCAAGGTCATTAAAAACTTCTCTGCATGAATTAGGTCATGCACTTAGCCTTCAACACTATTTTGAATCACCCTCAATAAGCGCAGAAACCAACACGACAACGTATTCCATCATGAATTATGAAATTGAAAGAGAAGGGCATAATCAAATTTACCCTATCTCGCCCATGCCAGTTGATATGCTAGCCTTACATCATATTTTTGGTGCCAATCCTCATACCCATGCTGGTAACACCACCTATCAATTGCATCATCTCACCACTGCCTATCCTGGCTACAAAACAATTTCATCCCTCTATGATGCAGGCGGTATTGATACTTTTGATGCAAGCCAAGTCATGCAAGATGCCATCTTCATTAATTTAAGGCCTTATAGCAGATCTAATTTGGGAACTTGCTACCTAGCACTTCCCGATATACAAATTGAAAATGTCATCGCCAGTCATTTTAATAATACGATTATTTTAAATTCCCTCGATAACATAATTGATATTAGTCACAGTAAAAATTCAACTATTGTTATTGATCCGCAATTTTGCGGACATGACAAAATTCTTGGTTTCAATGAAAAAACCAGCCAAATTATCTTGGAAAGAGCGCCATTAAATCATGCTAGTACTTGGAAAATTGATAGCAGCATAGAACAAGATGGCGTTCACACGCATATTATTTTTGATAGTGAAAATGAAATTGAATTGATTAGTGATGAAATAATCTCACTCAATGCAGGTAATTTTTATTCGCTTGAATATAATGATGCTGTTCAATGTCAATTATCGAGTGATCATTCCATTCTTTCCTCTATCCTCAAACATTCACAAGCTGCGTTTTCTCATTTTCCGGAAACTTTCTATCAAGATTTTCTTACTTCATTGAAAAATGGTATCGCTATTGGTTTTATCCTTGGTTTAACTGAGGAACAATTACGTAAATATCAATGTAGTGAGCAGCAGATTTTTATTTGTCTATCACTCATGCATTGCCTATTGTCGATTGTCACAGGCACGCTGCTTTCTGGCGCAGCTTCTTTTTTGACAAGCAGTGCATGCCGCTATTTGGGTTTTAGTGAAAAAACGACTTATCTCGCGAGCAGAGTGGCATCAGAATTAGCTGCTGATCTTAATTTAGTTTCTCTTCCGGCAAGACTATGCTGTCATACTCTAGCACAAACAAGCGCTGCTCTCTTGTGTCGTGTCGGATTATGGAGTAAAAATCATTTAGTGAAGAAATACTATAATGATGCAGAAATGAGTAAACCCTATGTACACATTATTTAAAAAATTGCTATTTCAGCTTGATCCCGAAGTATCGCATACTTGTGCGATGCGTGCTTTACAACTGGCCTATCAATGCGGACTATCACGCTGTATTTCATCCGTAAAACAACCGCAAACTGTGATGGGTTTAACTTTTGCTAACCGCATTGGCCTTGCTGCAGGCTTGGATAAAAATGCTGATTATGTCGATGCCCTGGCTGCCTTAGGATTTGGCTTTATTGAAATTGGTACGGTGACGCCGCGGCCGCAAATAGGCAACCCCAAGCCGCGTCTCTTTCGTCTCGCCAGAGAAGAAGCCATTATCAATCGCATGGGTTTTAATAATAAAGGGGTTGACTACGTTAAAGAGCGCTTGCAAAAAACGCATTATCGCGGCGTGTTAGGCGTGAATATTGGCAAAAATAAAGAAACGCCCAATGAGCGGGCAATTGATGATTATCTCATTGGCTTTCGTGAATTATGGCCCTATGCAAGTTATATCACCATTAATATCTCTTCGCCGAATACGCCAGGTTTACGCGACTTGCAGCAAAATCATTTTCTCAGTGATTTATTAGGTGCAATGAAAAAAGAACAAGAATTGATTGCGAAAAATCATCAAAAATATGTGCCGCTTGCAGTGAAAATTGCGCCTGATTTATCGGCGGAAGCTTTGGATGAATTAAGTCAGATTATTTTGCAGCAAAAAATAGATGCTGTGATTGCAACGAATACGACGATTTCACGAAAGGGTGTGGAGCAATCTCCTCATGCACAGGAAGCGGGTGGTTTAAGCGGGGCGCCATTAGATGCGAGGAACACAGAAGTGATTCGGCAATTGTATGCCGTCTTACAAAATAAAATACCTATTATTGCTGTTGGCGGTGTGATGAATGAAAAAAGTGCCCATGATAAATTACAAGCGGGTGCAAGCTTATTGCAAATTTACACGGGTTTTATTTATCATGGGCCTGGTTTGATTAAACGTTTGGCTTCGATTAAATAGAAATAAAATGAGGATGAATGATGGACGCTAGAGGATGTTGTGAGCAGGGCGATATTTATTACGCGGATGCTGATTATAAAGAAGCACTTCTATATTTTACTGATGCCATTGAATTAGATGATACCTATGCGCCTGCCTATTTTAGACTCGGCAATACTTATTTCAACCTTGGTGAATTAGAACTTGCGATTGAGAATTATAATGAGGCTATCCGTTTAAATTACAGCAAGTTGTATTGTGTCTATAGCAATATCGGTAATACCTATTATCAACTCTGTAGTTACGACCTAGCAGAAAGAAATTTCACTCTAGCTATCGAATTAACGCCGGATAATACGCGCGATCTAGCGATTATTTATTGTAATCGTGGTGCTAACTATAACAAACTTGAAGATTATTCATCTGCGATACAAGATTTACGAAAGGGCATCGAACTGAAAGTCGAGGATGCTTCATTAGCATATTACAATCTCGGATTTGCCTATGCTAAATGCATGATGCCTGCCAAGGCAATTGAATATTTCACCAATGCCCTTGAATTAGAGCCAACTTATGCAGTAGCCAAACAAGAATTAAGCGCTGTCATGCTGAGCATTGATGACAATAGTGATTTAAGTGGATTATCAAAAGAAACGATTTTCAAAGCCATCAAACTTCTTCCTGATGTTGAAGATCAAAATGACATATTAAGAAAATGCACTGAGCCAGATTCTACTTCTGCCTTTCGCAAACGAGTATGCATACCAGAAAATATTCTGGTTGGTGTTATCAAATTATTTGATCACAATCCAGAAAGTTATGAATCGATTAGGTGTCGTGAAGACAAGGGTATTCTCCAACAAATGTGTGAATATCGTGTGACGACAGACCTTGGCTATTCCATGCCTGATTTTTCTAGGGCTGATAATGAGCATGAGTTGGGTGTGGTGAGATTTAGACGTAGGCGGAAATAGAAGAGTTGGATTTGCTTCGTTGTTGCAAAGAAGTTTCGTCGTTATGCAGGTGATCGTCGTTGCTGCGGCCTGTCATTCTCGCGTAGGCGCACTGTCATCCGGTAAATCGGTGTCATAATTGTACACCCTCCCCGTAATCCTCAAACTGGTAGATGGGAGGGGTATAATTTTTAAATTTAGGTACTTTAATGTTTAAGTTACACCTAACCCAAACGAGAACAAGTTGTAATCTTTTATCATCGCCAGAATTATTCTTATAGATCTGGACAAGCAAGTAAGCAATCATAGCTGTCACAATTTGAATTTTGACCGAATTTTCTGATTTTCCTAAAAATTTTTTAAGTTTCAAATTTTGTTTTATCCATTTAAAAAAAAGCTCTATCTCCCATCTAGCTTTATATAATTCGGCAATTATTTCGGCGGAAACATTGAATAAGTTTGTTACGAGAACAAGAGGAGGCTTCTTTTCTCTATAAACGGTTACACGTCGTAAACTCTCTCGATAAAGATTTATTTTTCCTCCCGATCTTTTATTTTTAAGCTTAAAACTACCATCTTCTAAAATGGTTTCGCTTACATTTATTGTGTTTTCTTGCATTAAGATGGCTGCGTTTTTCTTCAACCGAGTCACAAAAAAGGCTTGTTTTTGATGGATGCTCCACCACCAATTAAAATCATAATATCCTTTATCAAATACATAAACAGCGTCAGGAATAATCGGCCACTGACAACCCATAGAAGAATCATTATAATTAGGGTAGCTCATGGCAACTCGGGTCGGAGATTCAATTTCTAAATCATATTCCACATGCAGCTTTAAACCTTGGCAACGGCGAGTAGCAAATTCTTTTGCCCATTCACTATATCCACGACCCTTTAACTGAATAGGACTACTATCTAATATTTTTATCACTTTTTTAATATTTGCTCGCAATTTTCTAGGTAAGAGGTGCATCAGCTTTTTCAGTACCCACATAAAACATTCTGCAGACCTTCTTTGATTTGCATCACTTAAAGTTGATCGCTTCACTTCGCAATTGATGCCAATTCTTTGGCTATTTATTGCTACTTCTAATGTGCTCAAACTCTTTATTTCATTTAAATGAGCATAAATCATCGTTTGCAAATGGTGCCAAGTTAAAAATTTTTCACAATCATAGTCTGTTTGAAAACGCTTTACACATTCTTGAATTAAATTTGTGGTTAATGGTTTTAATATTTGTTGAAAAACGGTATCTTTCATATTCATCCTTGAGCCTAAATGTGGTGTTTAGGGCGCTATCATAGCGCTTTCTCAAGGATGTTCAATATCTATACCGATTTACCGGATGACAGTGCGCGTAGGCGGGAACCTATTTCTAATTTGCAATAAAAGTAAATTCAAAATGGGTTCCCGCCTACGCGAGAATGACAGGCCGCAGCAACGATGATCACCTGTGAAACCACAAGCCAATCAAGATATTACCTATTTTCCCAACATCTAAGCCCCCCTTAAGCTTCCTCTGTTACAATAAACCTACCCAAAACGAGCTTCACTATTAAGAATTCTTAAAAAACACTATGTTCAGTACAAATGTAATTAATATTAATCACAGCATTCTTCTTAGTAAAATAACGCAGTATTTACGTCAACAAGCTCATGTTGATCAAAGCATACTGGATGTCTTTGCTAAAACTGAAAGCGGCATTTGCTTTGCCCTAAGCCTATGCCGTGCCGCCATGCGCCGTATTGGAAAATTAGATTGGTGGGAATCTGCTCTTGAACAGATTGCTTCCTGGGATGAAGACCCTAACTCTCTAAACGCATTCCACACACTGACTCATGCCGATAATAATTTGCCTGTTTCATTAAAATCGATCTTTGATCGCATCACACATTATCTTGCTATTGCTCAGGCTGACGAATATCCTGACATTTCTCTCTATCTCGATCAACCCTCATTTTTATCGCCCGATAGCTTCTTTGAGATCTTAGACAGTCGCAACACGATTCATCACATTAAGAGTAATCATCGCATTGCCGGTCATTTCTCTATTGATGATTTGACAGCACTATTAAGCAATCCTATTACGCGCAATGCCATCAATAAAAATATGTGCCTCATTCTTGATGAAACACATACCTGCGAATTATATTACGCGGGCGGTCGTTGGTATTTTTATGATACTAATTATCCCAATGGCAGAGCAAAATCCTTTACTAGAACAAGAGATTTGGCTGTAGAAATTATTGCTCGATTAAAAAACGATCTTTGGATTGAGCTTGCTAGTTTCGACAATGTGATTGAAGAGCAGCCATTCCCCTATTATCAAACCATGTTAACTGACTTCCCTGATCAACTCATAAAAAATAAGGGATTACAAATGATTGCGCAATTGACTTGCCAACATATTCCTACCATTTATGAAAATTTAAAAAATTTGGGTAAGGCAGATTGCATGGATCTTCTTCAAGATCTGCAAGAGTTTACTTTATTAGATTACGCATTAGACGCAAATGACACAGCTACTCTTCTGTTGCTATTAGAAACTGGTGCAGATGCGAACAAACGCAACTCAAAATCAAATATTGCTCCATTGAGTAATGTTTTAATAAGAAAAAATAATACGGTGGTACAAGCCTTATTAGCAAAGAAAGCTGATTGCAATTACATTGACGGCAGCGACCAAACTCCACTTATGCTAGCAGCTGCAAATAATAATTGGGAAGCGATGGAAATGCTGCTCGCACATGGTGCCGATCCTAATCAAGCTAATTTCTTGGGTGTTAATCCCTTGATGATCATTGCAGAAGATGGCAATGTTGAATTATTTAATCAATTTATGCTGGCTGCTCCTCAGCTTGATTTAACTGGCCTCATGCTTGCAGATGTATCTGTGTTGCAAAAAGAAGCGAACACGCAAAAGCGCGGTGAATTTTTTAATGCTTATTTAGAAGAAAAATATCCCGATGAAATACCTGAACATATTCCAGGATTTAGTTTACTTCACTTAGCTGTATTCTTTGGACATGTGGAAATGTTTACTAGACTGGCAGTGGACATGCAAGCGAGTCTCAGGACAAATATCACAGAATTAAAGGAACTTGCGACGGTGATGGGGCGGGCTGAAATTTTTGCACTTATTGAATTTTATTCGCAATTACCAGTTTCAACGCAGAATAATGCTTCGACTTTTTTTAATCATCAAGTAATTGAATCTGTATCTAGGCCAAATCCTATTGCGCAATTTGGTTTATAAATATTATCTCCGCTTAAATGGCTCAATGCTTGTTGTCGTGGTAGTGCTAGTTGCAGCATGAGCAGAGGAAAAAATGGATGATCCCGTGTTCACTGATGTATGCGCCGCTATCTTAGAATGCACTTGCTTGATATCATTTATTTTCACCGCAATTTCATTGATGGTATCAGTGAATGTTTTTAAGAATTCCTTGATTTTCGAACAATCTCCCAAAATAATTTCTAATTGATTCAGATTTCCATTGATGGAATTGATAAAATGCCTGCCTCCTTCACACCATGAACTGATATCACTCAAGGATTCATCTGAACTTTCATTTGTGAGCGTGCTTAAGAATACTTTCAATTGCTTAATTTGAGATAAAATGCTCTCCTCAATACAGCCAACAAGAAAATTTTTCTGTCCCAAATAAGCTGTAAATAGATACTCTTGATTTGCATTTTTTTGAAGAATTTGTGAAATAAACAAACCCATTAGCCTTGGCGCGTAATCACCTATTCTCATTGCAAGCGATCCTAGATCTGGATTTGCAAAATGCATCATGAGTTCGCTATCTAATAAACGATTAAATAATTTTATGATAGCGTCCTTTGCGATACTTGAAATGGTAGAAGGATCTTGCCTATCAGGAGCAAGAATATCAATTAACCGATCTATTTCTTCCATTCCAGGAATGATTTTTTTAAACGAATCATTATCACAATGCTCGCTAGTAAGATAATTAATAAAAGCAATGAATTTAGGTTTATTACTAGCATATTTGTCAAGTAATAGCTCTACACTTGCAGCATCATTTTCAATATTAAATAATTGTTTTATGTTTAAAGGCTCATATTGCAAGTATTTATTTTGTTCCTCTTCTGATAAGGATAGAAATTCAGCCATATCCATATTTTCAATTTTCAAGAAAAGCATGCAGTCTTTTTTACTCAAATAAATAGGCTTCTCATTGATTTCAACCTGGAGATAATTAACTGCCTTTTCTTCTCCTGTCGTTTTACTTTTAAATATCGTCCTTCTTTTTTTAAAACTTGCCTCTTGCACCTTGGAACAATCCAATCCAAACCAAGCTGATTTAATATAGGCAACTTGTGCAGCAGCGGATAATGTCTTGATGGATTCATTTTCTTTAAATTGCTTTTCAATAAAAGAATAAAAATATTTATAATCCACCATCGATTCAGGAAAAATATGCGTCTTCGTCCAGGCATCTCGATTGAGAGCCATGTCAATTAACAACAACCACATCATGTCATTATGTGCTGAGGGAGAAAATAAACCAATGGCGCGTTGTTTTGAAAGCGCTTGTGCAATCAATAAACCGTCAAACAAAGCTGAGTAATGCTCAGTCATCTTTGATATTTCTGAATAGACATCAGAAGGACGCAATTTGCTGTCCTTCGCATATTTTTTTATCGTCCTTAAATTTTCTTTTATTTCCATGTCTGTACCATCCCAAATTTCCTTTGTCCAAATAATCCCTGTTTTTTCACTAACCAGATCAATCGCGTCTAACAAGGCATAAAAAAGTGGATTTGGAATAGAACAAATTAACATGTAATGAGCAAGATCATGGATAGCAAGATAAAGAGAAGCAGCTGGAATACCATGGAAGGCATCAGGGCCCTTAACGCCAGGATAGGGAATAGCACAATAGCGTCCACCTTCTCGCATTTTTTTTCTAACATCATTAATTGATAACATGCCGCAAGCTGGTGAAATGATTTTAGCATGTTCAGCATAGAGGGTTTTTGCCAGTGCATGCACAGCACCCATACTTAAAAATGAAATGTTCTGTATTGTTGGCTGTGCGGCTTGCTCTTCAATTGATCCGCATTCTTCCGCCTGATCTTTATATTCAATACTGATCATTTCGGCTGGATGTTTTACGACAATATTGAGTGACTTTGCTACGCTTAACAATCCCGTTTTTCGCTCATGACCATCATCAATAATGCTGATATTCACAAAGCATCTTTCGCTAGATGGTTTATCTAGCAATTCAATTTGAAATTTATCTTTTTCTCTCTGGGTTCTTAATCCTAATTTCCAAAGTATCTTGCTTGCTTCTTCAGTAAATTCATTTCGATCATCAAGAAAATTGATCACCGTAAACTTGGGAAAGGTTTTTTTCTCTTTCCTAATGTCAATCAGTAATAGTAAACTAGCAATTTGATCCTGCGTTAACTCAGCTTGTGAAAAGGCCAAAGCTGCATATCGTGCTAATTGATCAAGATCGCCCTTCAGCGTTGTTATGAAAAATTCAGATAGAAATATTCTTTCATAGCAAGCATGCATTGAATAGCGTGTGGAATTTAATATATCTGCAAGTTCTTTAGCATGCTCGGGTTCGAGGCCAGTAAAATCAGGCGGATCTCTGAACATGTCTGTAAATGACCTGCTATCCATTTATCACTTCCTCGCGATCTGTCTTATCTTTTTATTATAACCTATTCCACCGTCACCGACTTAGCCAAATTCCTCGGCTGATCCACATCCGTTCCCTTCAATACCGCAACATGATAAGCCAATAATTGCAAAGGAATAGTATAAACAATAGGATTAAGTAGAGTATGAGAATTGGGCATGGCAATGATGTGTGCCTCTGCAAAGGCATCTTGTTGAAATAAATGCACTTGATCGGTCAATACATATAATTTACCGCCGCGTGCACGTATTTCTTGTAAATTCGATAAGGTTTTTTCTAATAATTCATCACCTGGCACAGTGGCAATCACCGGCATATTGCTATCGACTAATGCCAAGGGACCATGTTTTAATTCACCCGATGGATAAGCTTCTGCATGAATATAGGAAAGCTCTTTTAATTTTAATGCGCCTTCTAAGGCAATGGGATAAAGTGTACCGCGACCGATAAATAAAGCATGTTCCTTATGAATAAAGGCTTTTGCCCAAGCAGCAATGACTTCATCTTGATGTAAAACTTTTCGCAATAAACTAGGCAAGTGACGCAATTGTTCAACTAATTCAGCTTGCAATTTGTCATCTTTGATTCGATCTTGTCTGAAACTCATCGTCAATAAAACTAACGCGATCAATTGCGTCACAAATGATTTGGTTGAGGCAACACCAATTTCAACACCAGCATGGGTGAGAAATTGCAAATCAGATTCTCGTGTCATGGAACTGCCAGGGACATTACAAATCGCAAGCGTGCTTAAATAATTCATCGTTTTTGCTAAACGTAGAGCAGCTAGTGTATCTGCTGTTTCACCTGATTGTGATAAGGCGACAAATAAACTATTTTTACTTGCTGCAACGCGGCGATAACGAAATTCGCTCGCGACTTCTACTGAACAGGGAATGCCAACCAAAGCTTCCAGCCAATATCGTCCTACCATAGCAGCATGATAACTCGTGCCGCAGGCAATGAATTGCACATGTTCGACTTTTGCAAAAATCGCTTGGGCTTGCGGGCCAAAAATGGCGGGCATGACATGATCCAGTCCAAGTCGTCCTTCTAAACAAGAAGCCACTGCTTCTGGCTGTTCCATAATTTCTTTTTTCATAAAATGGCGATATTCACCGCGCTCTACAGCATCTTGTGAAATATTCAAACTATGTTGTGCTCGATTGATTTGCTCATTATTTTTGTTATAAATTTTAACAGAATCCAAATACACATCAGCAAGATCATCATCTTCTAAATAAATAAATTGCTGGGTAATGGATAATAAGGCGAGTGGATCTGAGGCAATAAAATTTTCCCCCTGTCCCTTCCCTATTACCAAAGGACTTCCTTGACGCACTGCAATGAGACGATTGGGATAATGTTTAGAAATGACACCAATGGCATAAGCGCCTTTTAATTCTTTAATTGCCTTGCGCACTGCAGTGATTAAATCACTGTCTTGTAAAAAATGTTTATGGATGAGATGTACAATCACTTCCGTATCGGTTTCAGAATGAAAATTATAACCTTCTTGCGTGAGTTGATCGCGTAAAGCGGCATGGTTTTCGATAATACCATTATGCACGAGGGCAAATTCATCATGGGAAACAAAGGGGTGGGCATTACGCTCAGAAGGTATGCCATGTGTGGCCCAACGCGTATGGGCAATGCCAGTATGACCAGGCATGGCATGACTTTGCATCGCATTTTCTAACTCGCGCACCTTGCCCGCAACACGCAGGCGATTTAATTGATGATCACCATTAATAACGGCAACGCCCGCGGAATCATAGCCGCGGTATTCTAGTTTTTTTAAGCCCTCTATCAATAAATGAGCAATGGGCCGGTTTGCTACTGCACCTACGATGCCGCACATAAAGTTATTCCTGTAAAATTTTTAGTCAGATATTGTTTTTTTAATATAAATTGCGTGAAATTTGATTATATCGCGGGAGGTGGGTGGCAGGCTAGAGAAAGCAAGCCTATTTGCTTTAATCAAAGGAATAACTTAATGTTTATTATCAACCAAAGGGAATTGCAATGAAAAAACTTAAAATAGTATTTTTATTCGCCATGCTCAATGCTTTTATTTCCACCTCATTTGCCTGGAATCATTCTTTAGAAATAGGTGCGGGCATTTCACACGATCCCAACAACACTCGCTACAACAACTATGGCCTATTAATTTCAGGTGATATCTTCCCTTTAAAACGTACAGCTCATTATTTTTGGTCGATTGGCGGTGCTCTTGGACAATGGCACACAAATTCACCTCAGCATAAAAACTTAACGACCATTGCCATTCCACTTTCATTACGTTATTACCTCGGAGAACTTCATTGCTATCCTGCTTATGTGTTTGGATCGGTGGGTCCGGCTTATATGTCCAGTAGACAATTTGGTAAGAATAAGCAGGCAAGTAATCTAAGCGGTCAATGGAATTTGGGTGTAGGCGCAGAATTTCATAAAATTGATCTTAACTTACGTTTTCAACATTTTTCTAATGCTCATTTAGGAAGTCCAGATCAGGGATTTAGTGTTTTATATTTGCTGTCGATTGGGTATTTGTTTTAATTTTGTGATTAGCCATTGATTAAAAATTCTCAATAATTCTTCATTAGCTTCATTTTTCAAGAAAATCCGCATTACGCCCCTATAAGGCGATCTTTCAAAGATATGTCGTTAACGCTTCTTATGATCCGGGTCGCTTGCTATCGTTTTCGTTTTTTCGAATAAATCACGTTGCGAAGGCGAGGGAAATTTGCGATGTTGTTTGGCATAGCTTTGTGCATCGAGAAAATAATCCACTAATTCATTGGCTTTTTGATTGTCTGCCAACATGGTAGTGGTGATTGCTTTCAATTCTGCTTCACTATATTCCTTTAGATCCAGTTTTTGGAAACGGTTTAAAAATGCGTCGGAATAGGCGCTACGATGACTATAATGAATAGGATTTTGTGTACCCGTGACAAAAAAACCAGGATGTTCAGCTTTTACGCCTTCAGGGGTGGCGCCTGACAAAAGCGCATTTAACAAATTTTCAAGTGGCAGGGTGTTCATTTCATCAATAATGACCCATGCACCTTCATGAAAGGCCTTTATAAGCGTTTTTTTGATGTCATCAATCTCACCTGCCTGAATGTAATAATATCTTTTGCTTGGATCCCTCCCTGCTCGCACTGCTTCCTCACGGCTTATCTCATCACCGTTAACAAATCCCTGACTTGACAAATATTCAATGGGCAACAAGCTTTTGCCAATGCCAGGATTTCCCTCCAGAATTAATCCGCTACTGCCAGTACCCGCGAGTGTATCGCCCTTTTTTATTTTTTCATCGCGAATACGCATGTGATTTTCCAAAATGCGGACTGGATTGACGCGACTTTTGGTAATGACAAAGCCGGAAGTTAGTTCCTGAGGAATGGCGTCCTTGGCGCGCTGTTTTAACAGTTTGATGTCATCACCATATGTTCTATTTATCCATAAGGCAACATCCTTGCGTCCTTTCTGATTTAATACACCACTCGCTTCGTCATAAGCGGCAAGGCAAGCATTCCCACCGATTGCAAAACGCATTATCATCATTTGCAAATTGCGTGCGGTGAGTGGATGTTTATCTGGATATCTTGCATTAACGTAATGATAAAGATTTAGAAATATTTCTTTCACATCTTCTGCTTGTTGGCTATCCAACTTAAAAGCATCACATATGGGTTGCATAATGTGATCCTTGAGGAATGCATCATCAAATTCCTTGAACGTGATAACATTGCCATGACGGCGAACAAAACGCAGCTCCTGTCTGCCTTTAAAATGGGCAAAATTCCCGCTAAAAAAAAGGCGATTGTCTGGTGGCACTGGATATTCCACATCATCAATTAATAAGGTGGGTGGGGTTTTGTACAAACCTTCCAGAATATCCAATTCACCTTCTTCATATAAATTTGCTTCATCAATAAAAAGCGCTCGTTTGGCGCCCGGTTCAACCCAAGCTTTTAATTTTTCCTTTATGGTTCCGCTTGTTTGGACTGGCTCATAACCCAGTGCATGTATGGCTTGCTGTATGGTAGTGGTTTTGCCAACACCCGATAATCCTGTGACAAATACATACCAGTTATTTTCGACTCTTTCTGCCAATTTATTTTGTCTTTTTTCAAGAATGGGAAATGATGCCTTTTCCTTTTTGCGGGGACGATGTATTTCCCAACTATCTTCAACGATAGGTTTGAGCATTAAATAATTTGTACGTGCTCGTAATAATTGTTTGAAAGGATTACTTAAAGGATGCTCATTAAGGTGAGACAGCATACTTTGTAATTCAATGTATGAAAAAGGCGGCTCATAACTTGCTTGATAAAATTCCTTGCAGGCATCCTGTAATTTTTCAGCTTGTTCGCCATATTCACTACCTAGCCTCGTCCAGATATTATCTTCATTAACAGTAATTTTTTGATGTTCAACAAAAGATAATTCGGGATTTTTGTCGGTGATGATGGTTAATTCGCCCTGTAAATTTTCTTGTCGCTTGCCATTCGCAGGCAAATAGCCTAAAAAAACAGGGGATAAGGCTTGGGAAAGTGCATTTGACAATTTGCCTTTTAATATCACTTTTTTACCATCTTGTAAGGCTTTCAATAATATACCAGGGTTATACTGGCAGTTAATGTTTTCTTCATCTCTCCTCACACGCTGTGAACCAATTAAATCAGAATAGGTGGTTTTTTCATTGACCGGGATAATGATGGCATCTTCAGGCATTGTCGAAGTGACATAATCAATGTCATTTGTTTCAATCACATTGACTGTTCTTTGTGGTAATTTATTTTGTGAAATGATTTGGGGATGAGCCGGCATTTTAATCCCTGGTCCGAGGATAAAATTGACAGAGACTGACTTCTCATTGGCGGTATGAATAATACGTGCCCATTGCAGGGGAGACAAATCATGCGTTATGAATAAGCTTAGATCCTTGTCTTTATGGTCAGCCATAATGCCAGACAAGGTATTAATCTGGTCTTCATTTGCATGAACCTGTTGGAATAGTGAGTTTAATGTCATGGGATTGATGACATAGGCAGTCTCTAATGACATATCTTGTCTATAAGCAGAAACGCTATACTTTCCTTCCAGGGAATAAGGCGTGTCATCACGTAATATTTTAAATGTATTAGGTAGGGCGTAAGTCTTACCATTTACTTCAAGCTCTCGTGTTGCCTGTAGTGCTATAATAAAATGTCTAAACTCTGGCAATTCCCAGGGTGCATTTCTCAGGATGACACCTTCCTTGTTTTTTAGAATCGCTTTTAGCAACTTGCCTTCATGCAGGGTAAAGCGACCATTTTCTGCATTTAATTTACGAAGAAGCGAACGCCATGCATCATCATAAAACCTGATTTCCTTGTAGCCATTTTTGTCTACGATGACTTCTGGATTCGGAAGCAGTGATTCAGCAGGCAAATTTGCGGGGCATTCGCTTACCATACGAAAACGGGAATAAAAATCCTCCCCCATCATCTGTCCACGATTGATGACACCAATGACAGTAACGCCTGCTGGAATTTCCATACCCATCATTCTTCGCTTCGCATCCATGATGCTGTTGTAGCCAACGTGCTTTGCCTCATAATGAGACCAATCCACCAACAACACATCACCACTCTGCGCGTTTTCCAAAAATTTTTTTAATACACTGTCATCTTTTCCTAATTTGCCTGTATCATTATCAACAATGGTTTGCTTATTTTTCACTGCATTTAAATCTGCGAGATAATAACAATTCTTTTTCTTTAGTTGTAACAAGGCCGTTGAGAAATTAGAAAGCTCATCTTCATTCATGACACATAATGCATTTTTTTTGCCATCGTCTAACTGATCCGCACTTGCTAATAATTTTTCTACATAAGTCTGCATGGAATCAGCTTCAATTGCGATGGTATCCCATGTGCGAAACGGATTATCAGGTAAAAGCTGGACAGGGATCGGACGAGCTGTCTTAGTTATTGAAGTCGTGGTTGTTTCATGCTTAGCAAATAATTGAGCGGCGTCTATTTGAGAAGAGGCAGACACAGTTGCTGAAACTTCCGGCACCTTTGGAGGAGGGATTTTCTCGACTTGTGCTCTCCTACCACCCAGATCGGCTTTTTCGCGCTGTCCATTCAGCGTTACTTCAACATAAGAATGAATATCATTGTTAATCATTTCTGTGGGTAAATTAAATTCTCTGGCAAGCGCCATAAAAGCCATGCAACGATGCCGACATCCCCCTGGATTATATCGAATAATATGATTCACCAGAGCAATGCCACGTTCTTCGCGAGATGCGGGCACTTCTTTGCGTGATGGCTGCCTAAAATACCAAGTTAAGGCGCTTAATTGTCTATCAGGCGATAATGCGCTAAAAAAATCAAAGGCAGCATTTTTCTCTAATTTTCCTTCTGAATTAAACGTCAGGTTTGAGATTTGTTCATAATATTCGTCATTAAATTTTCCAACAGGCACTCTTTTGGTAGGCGATAAAAAAGATTCAATTGTAAAAGAAACTGTGAAAGGAGAATCCTTGAGCGGTTTTTCAGGTTGAATATAATAAAATTTGTCTTTATCGTTATACGCCAATGTGAATTTAATTTCAGGGTGCGTAAGAATGGCTGTTAATCTGTCGGCAACCGTGAGTGAGGGAAGCGGAATCCACTCGTTATTTTCAACATCACTCGCTGTTATTATAAAACGGCCAGGATAGGAAGTAGCAAACCTGCTGGGTTGTGACAAATCACAGGGCATTGGCTTAAATGGCGCTTTTTTTAAGGTGCATGAATTCTGATCGAGACTAATATCATCATAACTAGCACAGCGATAAAAATGGGGATCAATCCCTTCAAAAATTTGTCTGGCTTGTAATTTTATATTTTTTTCATTAAATATACTATCCAGCATTTTTTCATGACTGTCGGTTGCAGCTGGATGTATGGGAAAGTCAAGTGGCGAAGGAAATATTCTCTCATCGATTTCTTCTGTATGGATTTTGGTGTCGGAAGATGAGTATTTAGACTCGGGAATATTAAGTACACCTCCAATACTCACGATGATATGCGGATAGGCTGATTTTATTTTCTGATATAATGTGTTTTGTAATGAGTGACTGTTGTAATTATGCATTTCTATCGCGTCCAAACGAATAAATTTAAGATTAGCAAGAAATGATAAATCTTTTGGCAGACTGTAATTTTGAAAACTACGATTGGTCAGATCAAGTTCTTCAGCTGATGGACACATTTTCAATATTTCAGATATAAATTCCCAGGTTATACCAGCTTTCAAGCGTGAATTAGATAAATTAATTTTTTTTATGGATGGAAACACGCAGGAAGTATCGGCAGGCGAAAGTGTATTTAAATGACAGTCTTGTAAACTCACTTCTTCGAGAGAGGGGAAAATTTTCAGCAAGGGAAATAATTCCTTGCTGATTTCGCAGCGGCTGAAACCAAGTTTTTTTATGGAAGGCAAGCTAAATTCAGGCGGTAAATCTTTCAATTCGTAATCTAATAAGCAACCGTCCGAAAAACTAATTTCCTCTGCAGAAGGACACAATTTTAAAAATTTTAATATGTCCATCCAGCTAACTTGTATCGTCCCTGCAAAGCGAAGGTTTTTTAATAATGGAAATTCTATAGGTGAGTAATCCTCTGGCATTTGTTTCATATTAATGGATTGTGTAGCACGATTGTGAATGGTCATTGCTTCAAGAGATGCAGAATTTTTCAGTACAACTAATGCCAATTCCCAAGGTGACGTATCCCAGCTTACAGGATTAACATTAATTTTTTTTATATTTGAGGGAGCAAAAGAAATAGCAGGAGGCTCAGCATCGTAATTCTCAACGTAGGCAGACAATCGTTCAAGATTAATTTCTTCAAGCCTGGGACAAGATTTTAATAATTCGGAAATAAAACGGTCCTCAAAATCTCCTTTCCACATTGTATCAAATAGTGAAATCTTTTTTAATGTATTCGATGAGAATAGATATTTCTGGAAGTCTTCGACAACATTACTCCAATTCAATTGTAAATTTACGGTTTCAAGTAATGGATATGTCTTCATCAACCATGAAAGATTCTCAAAATTATTGCCAGGACGCCTATGAAACATTTTAAATTTTTTTAACTTTGAAAGCGAAGTAGGCAAAATATCAGAAAAATTGCATGCATTCGTTGTTTTGGAAATTAGAGGTTGACGTAGGGAAATGCTTTCAATTGACGGGCATTTTTCTAAAAAAGAAAAATTTGCATTCAGCATTTCCAGACTATTGCAGCTCATCTTAATTTTTTTTAAGGAATGCAAGATGGGAAAATTATCGGGTATTATCCCTTTCATTTCAGAAGGGTTTTTCAGTATGGTTAAATGTAGCGAAGCTTCGGCAATTTTCGCCATATCTTCCCATGTTATTTTGCGATTGTCGGCAAATTTAATTTTTTTACAAAGGGGGGCAAATGCTAGTAAGCTATCTATCTTTAACTTATTAACTTTCTGTTCATCTTTCTCATCAATTTCCTCATAATTGAAATAGATCGGAGGTTTAAATTTTCTTAAAAATTCTGTATGACTCTCTAAATCCTTGTTTGAAAATTTCACACCCACTGGGGATGAATCAAACAAGCTATCAAGAAATTTGTCACATATTGTATCGGGTAATGCTCTTAAGGCATCTAGTTGAATGATTGGTTCGCGTTCCAGTAAAGCGCTTGTCTCCGCCATGCCTGCCAAATAACAATCCTTGCTTGCGTACCCTGCATCACCCAAATATTTACTCAAGTCGTGACGACTAATGGGTAGGACTTCATGTAGTGCTGCTTCTAATTCAGATGGATTTTTGACTTGTTTTAGGCCCGCTTTTGTATAGACCCTGATGGTAAAACCCTGCTCCAGTAAATCAGTCCACATCCTTATTTTTGCCTGATAAAATCCCGGTAGTTTACTGTCGTTGCTTACCATCTCATGCAGTTTTAATGCAAAGGAAGGATCATGAATAATAATATTTTTTTTCTTAAACTCGGATATATCTGCAGGATATCGATAAATATCTTCTTTATCATCCAGAATGCGCAAAGCATCCATATCACCTGTATCAACCGTTGTATAATGATACTCACTTGATTCAGATGGATTTTTTTGTAAAAGCCCTAGTACTAGTAATTTTCTTGTGTCCATCTCTCCTCATTTTATTTCTCATTATTACACTACAGTATAGCACCTAAGCGCTCTGCCAAGCTTACTAATTGCATATGAAAAAATTATGGCATATAACTTAATATGAAATAATAAAAGGTTGGCATATTATTATTGATTTAATGAAATCAATTGAGGGACTCGTATTTGTTACTCAATATCTGGACGCTATTCGAGGAAAAAATTAAATGCGATGAATATTTGGAAAGAATGTAATGGGAAAGATCATATTTCCTCTTTAAGCGAAACTGCATGGCGAATTGTCGAGTCACAAGAAATTTCATCAACAAGAAACTTAGGAACAGGTCAAGTGGGATATTCTGCGAACAAAAAAGAAGTCATAGTTGGCATATCGATATCCTGAAGCTAAATAAGCTTCAATTGTAGCCTAATTAGCTTCATTTTTAAAGTAATAGGTCACCTCGCATCACTTCCCCCCCTTCTTCCTATGCCCCTCCGTCCAACCCTCGCGAACCTTTTCTTCGCGCGCATTATAAACCAGCGCACCTTTAGGCACATCATGACGCACCGTCGTTGCACTCGCGACATAGACATCATCATGCAAAGTCACTGGTGCGACCAAGGTCGAATCAGAACCCACTTGCACGCGATTACCAATCGTTGTCTTATATTTATTAATGCCGTCATAATTGCAAGTAATGACACCGGCGCCCACATTAACTTCACTACCCACTTCGCTATCACCCACATAACTCAAGTGATTCACTTTTGTTTTATTGCCTAATTCGCTATTTTTTATTTCGACAAAATTACCCACATGGACTTGCTCTGCTAGAATCGTGCCAGGTCTTAGACGCGCAAAGGGACCA